>R14__coassemble_218_pt1 | contig 46763 bp, 38 predicted proteins | sample R14__metabat2_high_PE_015 | metagenome-assembled genome bin R14
TCCCATCCGATCGAAGATCGGATTCAAAGGGACCGGCCGGCAGCCCGAGCCGCCAGGGGACGGCATTGCAAGCCGGTGGGTAAGTCAACTATGCCGCCGGGCGACCAAGCCGCCTGGAACCCCGGAAGAGTCCGGGAAACAAATCTCTGATTTGTGTCCCGGCGGCCTTTGTTACTTTCCGCCGCGCGGAAAGTAATTCCGTGTCTCCTTCAGATCAAGCGTGGATCACGCACGGTAAAATGGGGGGGCCTTAGCAGTAGCATATGATCCACGCGGCATGATAGATCAAATTCAAGAAGGGGCTGCGGACGCCCGGGATCCCCGGGAGCCTGGGCAGCGCCCTTTTTTTCGTGGCTGCCGGGCCCCTTCTCCGGCGGAGCCGCCTGTGTCAAAAAAACACCGCCATGACGTATCATGACGGTGGCGGGTGCTTACAGCTGATGGCAGGCCACAAAGTGCTGCGGAGCGATCTCCTTCAGCGCGGGGGCCTCGCGGGTGCACTGCTCCGTGGCATAGGGGCAGCGGGCGCAGAACTTGCAGCCGGGGGGCGTATTGATGGGGCTGGGCACCTCGCCCTGCAGCTTCACGCGGGTGGTGGCCCAGTTGGCGTCCGGGTCCGGCTTGGGGATGGCGGAGAACAGCGCCTTCGTGTAGGGGTGCGCGGGATGCGCGTAGATCTCCTCGCTCGGGGCGGTCTCCACCAGCGAGCCGAGGTACATCACGCCCACATGGTTGGAGATGTGCCGCACCATGGACAGATCGTGCGAGATGAACAGATAGGCGTGGCCGCTCTCCCGCTGCACGCGCATCAGCAGATTGACCACCTGCGCCTGAATGGACACATCCAGCGCGGCGATGGGCTCATCGCACACGATGAAGGACGGCTGCACGGCCAGGGCGCGGGCGATGCCGATGCGCTGCCTTTGGCCGCCGGACAGCTCGTGCGGGAAGCGGGAGGCGTAGTCCTCCGTCAGGCCGACGGTGGCCAGCAGCTCGCGGACGCGCTCGTCGGATTCCTTCTTCGTGTAATTGAAGTGGACCTCCATGCCTTCCTTGATGATGCTGCTGATGGTCATGCGCGGGTCCAGGCAGGCGTAGGGATCCTGGAAGATCATCTGGCATTCCTTCTTGAAGCGGAGGTTCGCCGCCTTGTCGAAGGTGCTGATGTCGGTGCCGCGGTAGCGGATCGTGCCGGCGGTGGGCCTGTAGATGCCCAGCACGGCGCGGCCGGTGGTGGATTTGCCGCAGCCGCTCTCGCCCACCAGGCCGAAGGTCTCGCCGCGGTTGATGTGGAAGGTGATGTCATCCACCGCCTTCACCACGCGGTCCTTGCCCAGCGGAAAGTACTGCTTGAGGTGCTCGACCTCCACAAGAATATCGCTCTCTGCCATCAGGCGTTCCCTCCGATCTCCGCGGGGCGGTCCACTTTCGGGGCGCGCGGGTTCTCCAGCCAGCAGGACAGGGTGTGGGTCTCGCTGCGGCTGGTCTGCGTGGGCGCCTTCTGCTTGCAGATGGGCATGCAGTATTCGCAGCGGGAGGCGAAGGGGCAGCCCTGCAGGGGCAGCAGCAGATCAGGCGGCGTGCCGTGCAGCGAGTACAGCTCCTTCCGGTCGCTGCCCTCCTGGGGAATGGAGCGCAGCAGCGCCCAGGTGTACGGATGGCGGCACTCCTTGAAGATCTCCTGCTTGGTGCCCTCCTCCACGATCTGCCCGGCGTACATCACCTGGATGCGGTCAGCGAAATCCGCCACGATGCCCAGGTCGTGGGTCACCAGGATGATGGCGGTGCCGAGGCGGCTCTTCAGGTCGCGCAGCAGATCCAGCACCTGGGCCTGGATGGTCACGTCGAGGGCGGTGGTGGGCTCATCGGCGATGAGCAGCTTGGGGCTGCAGGCCAGGGCGGTGGCGATGACCACGCGCTGGCGCATGCCGCCGCTCAGCTGGTGCGGATAGGCCTTCAGGCGCTCCTCCGGGTTGGGGATCTCCACCAGCTTCAGCAGCTCCAGCGCCTTCTGCTCGGCTTCCTTCATGGAGATATGATTATGGATGACCAGGCATTCGCCGATCTGCCTGCCGATGGTCATCGTGGGGTCCAGGGAGGTCATGGGGTCCTGGAAGATCATGCCGATCTCCGTGCCGCGGAAGCTGTGGAGGCCCTTCTTGTCCAGGGCCATCACATTCTGGCCGTCGAACATGATCTTTGAGCCGGGGAGGATCTCGCCGGCGGTGCGGTCGAACAGGCGCATCAGGGCCTTGGCGGTAACGGACTTGCCGCAGCCGCTCTCGCCCACCATGGCCAGGGTCTCGCCCTTGTCCACATGGAAGGTCATGCCGCGCACGGCCTTGACCTCGCCGGCGTAGGTATGGAAGGAAACGCGGAGATTTTCAACCTCGAGCAGATGGGACATGGCGCGTTCCTCCTTTCTCAGCGGCGCATCTTCGGATCGAGGGCGTCACGCAGGCCGTCGCCGAAGAGGGTAAAGGACAGCATCGTCAGGGCGATCATCAGCGCGGGGAAAAGCGTCTGATAGGGGTGAGTCAGCAGGGTCTCCTTGCCGGCGTTGGCCAGCATGCCCCAGCTGGTGTTCGGGGTGCTGATGCCCAGGCCCACATAGCTCAGGAAGGCCTCGCTGAAGATGTAGTTCGGGATGCGGAAGGTCAGGTTGACGATGATCACGCTCAGGGTATTGGGGATCATGTGGCGGGTGATGATCTTCCAGTTGCTCACGCCCAGGGTGCGGGCGGCGATGATGTAATCGCTGTGCGCCAGCTGCAGGATCTGTCCGCGCACCAGGCGCGCCGTCTGGCACCAGCCGACGATACACAGCGCCAGCAGGATGCTGCCGATGCCGCTGTCGCCGATGACCAGGCTCAGCATGATGACCACGATCAGGTACGGGATGGAGGAGATGATCTCCATCAGGCGCATCATCACCGCGTCCACCTTGCCGCCGGCAAAGGCGGAAATGGCGCCGTAGATGCTGCCGAACACGGTGGTGATCAGGGCGCCCACCACGCCGATGAGGATGGACACACGGCCGCCGACGCACACGCGGGCGAACAGATCGCGGCCCAGCTTGTCCGTGCCGAACCAGTGGGCGGCGCTGGGATCCTGGTTCATGTCCTTGCTGATCTTGGTGGCGTCGTAGCCGGAGATGGCCGGGCCGAAGATGACCAGCAGCACGATCAGGATCAGCACGATCATGGCGCCGATGGCCAGCTTGTTCTTCTTCAGGCGGCGCCAGGCGTCCTTGAGATAGGTGGTCTGCGGGCGGGCGATCCGTTCGGCATCGGCATCGTCACAGCCGACGATCGTAAACAGGTCTTCGGATTCCATGCTTCTGCCTCCTTTACTTGCTCGCCAGGCGGATCCTGGGATCGACGATCACATACAGGATATCCACGATCAGCAGCGACAGGATGTACACGCCGGTGTAGAACATCGCGCAGCCGATGATCATCGGGAAGTCACGGTCGTTCACGGCGGTGATGTAGTAGTAGCCCAGGCCGGGGATACTGAAGATGGTCTCGATGATGAAGGAGCCGGTGAACACATCCGCCACGTTGGTGCCCAGGATGGTCAGCGAGGGGATGATGGAGTTGCGCAGGATGTGCCGGCGCACGATCTGCGAAAAGCTCATGCCCTTGGCCTCGGCCATGGTGATGTAGTCCTGGCTCATCACGTCCAGCACGCTGGAGCGCATGTAGCGGGTGTAGGTGGCCACGGGCGAGAAGGCCATGCAGGCGATGGGCAGCACCTTGTGCAGCGTGGTGCCCCAGCCCAGCGTCGGGAAGATCGGCCACACCACCGTGAGCAGATACTGCAGCACCGAGCCGATGACGAACACGGGCACCGACACGCCCAGGATGGCGATGACGCTCAGCACATAATCCGGCCAGTGGTTGCGCTTCAGGGCGGAGACCACACCGAAGCAGGTGCCCAGCACGAAGCCGATGGCCACGGCCACCAGACCGATCTCGGCCGAGCAGCCGGAGTACTTCACCAGCATATCCATTACCATGCGCCCGGGGAAGCGGATGGACTCGCCCAGGGTGCCCTCGGTGAAGATGCCCTTGAGGAACAGGAAGAACTGCGTCAGCACGGGCTTATCCAGGCCGTACTTGGCGTAGTAGTTGATCTTGGTCTCCTCGGGCAGCTTCTGCACCAGGGCGGTCAGCGGATCGCCGGGGATGCAGTGCATCAGGAAGAAGGTAATGGTGGTCACGGCGAGCATCACAAGCAGCATATACGCGACGCGCTTGACGATGTATTTGGCCATGCTGGAGTCCCCCTTTCCGGTGAGTTGTACAGACGACGCGGCCTCAACCTCATCCGCCGGAGCCGTCCCGCGGATGAGGTTGAAGCGGCAGCAACGCGGAAAAGCCGCAGGGGGCCGGAGAGAAGATATCCGTTCTCCCGGCCCCCGTTGGCTGTTTCAGCGCGTATTACTCTTCGATGTAAACGTTCTTGTGGCCCATGGTGGAGAAGACGTTGTAGTCCCAGCCCTTCACGTTGGAGCGCAGGACGGCCTTCTGCACCTGGTAGCACAGGGGCGCGATGGAGGCGTAATCAACGGTGATCAGCTTCTCGGCCTGGGCATACAGGGACAGACGCTCGTTGTCGTCCATGCTGCTGTTGGCCTTGTTCACGATCTCGTCGTACTCCTCGGTGTAGTAGAAGCAGGGCATCTGGGCGTTGTTGCTCAGGAACAGGTTGTACAGGAAGGACATATCCACCTCATTGGACCAGGCCAGGGTGCCGATCTGGAAATCGCCGGCCTTGCAGTCAGACCAGAAGGTGGCCCACTGGGAGATGTTGGCTTCCACGTTCACGCCCAGGGTCTCGCCCCACATGGCCTGATACAGCGCGATGGTGTCATCGGCGGTGGTGGAGGAGGAGATGGAGAAGGTCAGGGTGATCTTGGAGGGATCGGGATCCAGGCCCAGCTCCTCCAGGCCCTCGATGAACAGCTGCTTGGGATCGACGCCGGACTCGGCGAAATCCTTCAGAGGCTCGGTGGTGAAGTCACGCAGGGACACGCCGTTGATGGTGACGGCGGGAGAAGAGATGCTGTAGGCGGGGGTGTACAGGCCGGAATACATCATGTCCACGAACAGCTCGCGGTCGATGGCCAGGGACAGGGCCTGACGGATCTTGGTGTTCTGCAGCAGCTCGTCCTCGCAGTTGAACAGCACGAACACCAGGGCGGCGGTCACGCGGTCGGAAACGGCGAAGTTGCTGTCGGCCTCGAAGGCGGCGATGTAATCGGGATCGCGGGTCTCGAAGTAATCCAGGGTGCCGTTCAGCATGGCGCTGTACAGGGCGTTGCTGTCATTGCTGAACAGCACGGTAACGGTCTCCAGCTGCACGTTCTCGGCGTCCCAGTACAGGGGGTTCTTCTCCAGGGTGGCGTAGGAGTTGTGCTCCCAGGCGGTCAGCTTGAACGGGCCGCAGGAGATGAACTTGTCGGCGTCGGTGCCGTAGCTGTCGCCGCAGGCTTCCACGAAATCCTGGCGCTGGGGATACATGGGGGCAACGGCCAGGAAGGCGGGGTTGCTCTCGTTCATCTGGATGACCAGGGTGTCTTCGTCGGGGGCGGTGACGCCCAGCTCGGAGATCTCCTTCTCGCCGGTGTAGATGGCCTCGGCGTTCACGATGCAGTACAGATCGGAGATGTAGCCGTAGGCGTTGGCGGGATCGACCATGCGCTGGAAGGAATACAGGTAGTCGGCGGCGGTGACCTTCACGCCGTCCTCCCAGTAGTTCTCACGCAGCTTGAAGGTGTAGGTCATGGTCGCTTCGTCGTAGGTGTAGCTCTCGCAGCCGGAGGCCTCCACCACACCGTTGTTGATGCGGAACAGGGGCTCGGAAGCGTCGAACAGGATGAACTTGCCGGCCTCGTCGATGGTGGTGCCCACGCGGTCGATGGTGGCGGGCTCGTTGGTGCGGAACACGGTCAGGGTCTGGTCGGCCAGGGCGGTGCAGGCAACACCCAGGGTCAGGCACAGGCACAGCACCAGGGCAATGATCCTCTTCATGTCAGGTTTCCTCCTTCTTTTTTCCGCGGCGGACCCGCGGTACCGGTATGAATGCTGTTCCTTCCTTGGAATAAAGCCATTATACATGATTCACGCGGTCCGCGTCAACAGCGATTGCAGTCCGTTTACCCCAAAGCTGCATTTCCGTTCCTGTATTTTTGATGTTTTTTTCTATTTATGCACAACGAAAACGCAAAATATGCCGCCTCCGGTGAAAAAGACGCGCTTCCCCGCGCCGCGCGCTCCGTTTTCTCCCCGCCATTCGGCGGTTGCTTTCAAACCCTCAAAGTGGTATACTGAAGGTGTGCCGGTGCTTCCGGCGGAAAGGATGATCCCCATGAATGAATTTACCGTCAACGGCGATACGCTGCATGTCCGCATTGTCGGGCGGCTGGACACGCTGACCGCGCCCGTGCTTGAAAAGGAGATCAATGACCGCCTGGCCGGCATCAGCGCCCTGGTGGTCGACTGCACCGGTATGGAATACATCTCCTCCGGCGGCCTGCGCGTGCTGCTGGCGCTCAAGAAGAAGCTGGGCGACGTGCGCGTGGAGCATGTGAACGATACCGTCCGCGAGGTCTTCGAGGTCACCGGCTTCGACCAGATCGTGACCATGGGCTGAGGTGACCGGCATGGAGCATCTGACGGAAGAAGCGCTGAGCTTCGCGGCGGAGCGTCACCGCGGCCAGCGGCGCAAGGTCAGCGGCGTGCCGTACATCCTGCACCCGGTGGAGGTGATGGCCATCGCCGGCTCCATCACCGACGATGAGGAGATCCTCGCCGCGGCGGTGCTGCACGATGTGGTGGAGGATACCGCCACCACCTCCGAGGAGGTGCGGGCGCGCTTCGGCGACCGCGTGGCCGACCTGGTGGCCTCCGAGACCGAAAACAAATATGCCGGCCGTCCCGCCACGGAGACCTGGCTGCAGCGCAAGGTCGAATCCCTGGAGGAGCTGCGCGACTCGCGGGACCCGGCGGTGAAGATCCTCTGGCTCAGCGACAAGCTGTCCAACGTCCGGTCCATGTACGCCAGCTGGCGCACCGGCGGCGATTTCATCTGGCGCGCCTTCCATCAGAAGGACCCAGCCATGCACGCCTGGTATTACCGCAGCATCGACGCGCTGATCCGCCCGGTGCTGGGCGACACCCTGGCCATGGAGGAATACGAGCGCCTGCTGAACGAGATGTTCGCGGCGATCCCGGATACGCCGCCCGCCGGCGTGCCGGTGTTCACCGCGCCGGACGCCTGAGCCGTGCGCAGGCATATGCGATCAAATATGTATAATAGGAAAGGACCGACAATCGATGTACCGTGTCAATGCCTGGGAGCAGTATGACGAGAGCGGGCGGACACAGCTGGAGCGCTTTGCCTCCGATTACAAAGCCTGGCTGAACAGCGCCAAGACCGAGCGCGAGGCCGCCGCCGCCTCGGAAAAGCTCTGCCGCGAAAGGGGCTTCGCCGATCTGGATGAGCTCATCCGCAGCGGCACCGTGCTGAAGCCCGGCGACCGCGTGTTCTGCAAATGGATGGACAAGTGCGTGATGGCCTTCGTCATCGGCAGCGAGCCCCTGGCCCGCGGCATGCGCATCCTCGGCGCGCATATCGATTCGCCCCGGGTGGACGTGAAGCAGAATCCGCTGTACGAGGATGAGGGCATCGGCTATCTGGACACCCACTATTACGGCGGCATCAAAAAATATCTGTGGGCCGCGACGCCCCTGGCGCTGCACGGCGTGGTCATCCGCAAGGACGGCAGCCGGCTGGATCTGGCTGTCGGCGAAAAGGATGACGACCCCGTTTTCTGCTTCAGCGACCTGCTGATCCATCTTTCCGGCGAGCTGATGGCCAAACCGGCCCGCGACGTGGTGCCCGGCGAAAGCCTGAACCTGATCGTCGGCTCCGTACCGCTGAAGGGCGAGGAGAAGGACGCCGTGAAGGCCGGCCTGCTGCAGCTGCTGAAGGAACGGTACGCGCTGGAGGAGGAGGATTTCCTCTCCGCCGAGCTGGAGATCGTGCCCGCCGGCAGGGCCCGCGACCTGGGCCTCGACCGCGGCATGATCCTCGGCTACGGCCATGACGACCGCGTCTGCGCCTATCCCTCCCTCCGCGCCGTGGCCGATTATGAGGGCACGCCGGAGCGCACCCTCTGCGCGGTGCTGACCGACAAGGAGGAGATCGGCAGCGTCGGCGCCACCGGCATGGATTCCAACTACTTTGAGAATACCGTTGCCGAGCTGCTGAACGCCTGCGGCGAGCCCGGCAGTCTGGCCCTGCGCCGCTGCCTGCGCAACAGCGCCATGCTTTCCAGCGACGTGTCCGCCGGCTTCGACCCCAACTTCGCGTCCTCCTTCGAGAAGAAGAACACCGCCATCCTGGGCAGGGGCGTCTGCTTCAACAAGTTCACCGGGCGCGGCGGCAAGAGCGGCTCCAGCGATGCCAACCCGGAGTTCATCGCCCGGCTGCGCGGCATCATGGATGAGGCCGGCGTGGCCTGGCAGAGCGGCGAGATCGGCCGCGTGGACGCCGGCGGCGGCGGCACCATCGCCTATATGTGCGCCAAATACGGCATGGATGTCATCGACTGCGGCGTGCCCGTGCTGAGCATGCACTCCCTGTACGAGGTCGCAAGCAAGGCGGACCTCTGGGAGGCCTACAGGGGCTACCGTGCCTTCCTGGAGAAGGCCTGAGTTTGAAATGGAGGAAGGACCGTGCAGCAGACCGAGCAGACCGCCATTGTGCTGCGCAGCGCCAACTACCGTGACAACGACCGGATGCTGACGCTCTTCAGCCCGACCCGCGGCCGGCTGGAGGTGCTCTCCCGCGGCTGCAGGCGGCCCCGCTCGCCGCTGCTGGCCGCCAGTGAGGTGTTCGCCCTGGGGGATTTCGAGCTGTACACCAAGGGAAATCATCTCTCCCTGGTGGGCGCGCGGCTGATCGAGACCTTCTATCCCCTGCGGAACGATTTCGACCGGCTGGCCTGCGGCACCTACCTGCTGAACCTCTGCGAGGAGGCCATCCAGCCCGGGCAGAACGCGCAGGAGCTGTTCATGCTGCTGCTGCACACGCTGTCGCGGCTGACCTTCTCCGACCAGGCGTGGCGGCCGCTGCTCTCCGGCTTTCTGCTGCACTACAGCGGCATCGAGGGCTTCAAGCCCCGGCTGAACCACTGCATCCGCTGCGGCCGCGCCTTCGCCGACGAGGAGGACGCCTTCTTCGACGCGGACGGCGGCCTGTGCTGCGATGCCTGCCACAGGCGCGATCTCGCGGAGGACGCGCTGCGGCGGATCCCTCAGATCCACCGCTTCCCCGTCTCCGCCGCCCAGTGCCGCTGGATGCGCCACGCCCTGACCGTGGGCAGCAGCCGGTGGCTGGATACGGAGGACGCTCCCGCGCCCTATCCGCTGCTGCGCCGCTATGTGGAAACGCGGCTCGACGCCCCCGTGCGCAGCGCCTCGATGCTGCCGAAGGATTGATCCCCTGTCCGGGCCCCGCGCGGGTCCGGATTTTTTTGCACGGAAAAAGACTGTCCCGATCGGGGACAGCCTTTCCGGATCGGCCGCGGATTACTGGGCAGCTTCCTCGGTGGCGTCTTCGGCCACGCGCAGGTACACATAGATCAGGTTGTTCTCGGCGTCGATCAGGGCGCAGGCATCGGACTCGGCGTAGTACACGAACTCGATGACGTCCTCAGGGAAGGTGGCGTCGAAGATCACATAGCCCTCTTCGTCGTTCCGCTCAACGATCACAAAGGTGCCTTCCTCATCGGCCTCAGCGGTGGAATAGACGCAGACCATGGTGCCGTCGACCTCTTCGTCGTCGATGGTCAGGATGGCCATGGGCAGCTCTTCAGTCTCGATGGCATTGCCATCCATGTCGGTCACGCCGCTCAGCACGAAGGAAGCCACCTCGGCGGACGCGGTGCACACCAGGGACAGCACCAGCATCAGGGACAGAACAACGGCAACAAACTTTTTCATGGGTTTTCTCCTCCTGTGATATAAATAGGATCAGCTCAAAGGCTACGACCATATTATCACGGTTTCTTCAGTATGTCAAGAGAAAAATGTTGTAACTTTTTTAAATGCCCGGCACATCCAGCCAGGAAGCCCAGATGCCTCCCTGGGGCGGCACATGGAAGGTCATGCGCTCCTTCGTGGTGGGGTGGTCGAAGGTCAGCTTATAGCCCCACAGGGCGATCTGCTGCCCGGGGATGCCCCGGCCGTAGCGGTTGTCGCCCCACAGCGGCGCGCCGAAGTGCGCCATCTGCACGCGGATCTGGTGATTGCGGCCGGTCTCCAGGGTGATGGCGCAGAGGTTCAGTCCCTCGCGCCGCGCCAGCACCGTACCGTGGAGGATCGCCTCCCGGGCGCCGGGAGCGTTGGCGTCCGTGACCCTCACCAGGTTCAGCCGCTCATCCTTGACCAGATGATCGGTCAGCGTGAAGGTATCCGGCACCTGTCCCTCGCACACGCAGAGGTATTCCCGGCCGATATCGTGCTTCTTCAGCTGCGCGGCCAGCCGGGCGGCCGCCTTGCCGGTGCGGGCGAACACCATCAGCCCGCCCACTGGACGGTCCAGCCGGTGCACCAGGCCGAGGTAGACTTCCCCCGGCTTGTTGTACTTTTCCTTCACATAGGCCTTCAGCAGGGTGAGGATATCCGTATCCCCGGTGCGGTCTCCCTGGGAAAGCATATTCGGCGGCTTCACCGCCACGATGACATGATTGTCCTCGTACAGGATCTGCGGCATGGTCTTCCTCCTTGCCGGTCTTCAGTCCAGCTGCCAGCGGCCGCTGGCGCCCGCGGGCAGCACGCCGCCGGTGGTCACGGGCAGGCACAGCTCCTCGCTGTCGGTATGGCCGCCGTGACGGCTGACGACGCACTTCTCCAGCATATTGTTCACCACGCTGGCCTGGAAGCCGGTGGTGTAGCTGTTCACCAGGAAGAACAGCGGCCTGTCGCTCAGCACCTGGGCGGTGGTGTCGATGAGGCCGAACAGCTCGTTCTCCAGCTTCCACACCTCGCCGGAGGGCCCGCGGCCATAGCTGGGCGGATCCATCAGGATGCCGTCGTAGTGATTGCCGCGGCGGATCTCCCGGCGCACGAAGGCCAGGGCGTCCTCCACAATGAAGCGGAAGGAGGTCTCCGGCAGGCCGGACAGCTCGCGGTTCTCCTTCGCCCACTGCACCATCCCCTTGGCGGCGTCCACATGGGTGACATGGGCGCCCGCGGCGGCGCAGGCCAGGGTCGCGGCGCCGGTGTAGCCGAAGAGGTTCAGCACCTTCACATCCGTGCGGCCGCTTTCGCGGATCAGACCGGACATCCAGTCCCAGTTGGCGGCCTGCTCCGGGAACAGGCCCGTGTGCTTGAAGCCCGTGGGCCGCACCCAGAACTTCAGCCCGTGATAGCCGACGCACCATTTCTCCGGCAGACGGCGGAAGAATTCCCACTCGCCGCCGCCGCGCTCGCTGCGGTGATAGAACGCCTGGGCCTGCTGCCACAGCTCCGGCCGCGCCTTGGGCCAGATGGTCTGCGGATCGGGCCGGCGCAGGATAACGTCGCCCCAGCGCTCCAGCTTTTCGCCGTCGCCGGTGTCCAGGACCTCGTAGTCTTTCCATTCGTTGGCAAGGAACATGGTTGGCCTCCGTCCATGTTGCTGATACATTTTCCCATACCAACCTCATCCGTCTGCCGCGATTGGATTGATGACACTTCCAAACAAGTTCCGCGGCAGCCACCTTCCCCTAAAGGGGAAGGCTTTTGGTTGGGTCCGCACTATTTGCCTTCCCCTTTAGGGGAAGGTGGCCGAAGGCCGGATGAGGTTGGTGCTGGAAATCCACCTTTTATGGCAGAATCAGCAGCTTATTTATAATTCTTCTGACAATTTAGGTTATCGGTCATCCTTCCGGCCATTCGCTTACGACTTTGTCAACGCAAATGCACACCTGTTCAAAGCAATGCATCACATCATCGTTTGTAAGCCGGAGGACACGGATACCAAGACTGTTCAGATAATCAGTTCTTTCGTGATCATACGCAGCGCCCTGCTCTGTTTCATGCTGATGACCATCCACTTCAATAACAAGCTTAACCGCAGCGCAGTAGAAATCAGCGATAAATCTCCCAAACTGCTTTTGTCTGTGAAAAGTCACCGGATAATGTTTGAGCAGATCATACCACAGGTGTTTCTCGGCAGGAGTCATCTCCCGTCTCATTGTCTGTGCAACGACTTTGGTGTTCCTGCTGTAATTCAGTGGTATCATCTCTCACATCTCCCCCAGCACATCCTCGTGCAGGCGGATCAGGCTGTCCATCACATCGCAGCAGTACAGGCGGTCGAGGCCGGCGAGGGCGGGGTCCGTTTCGACGCACTCCCGCAGGGCGGCGCGGTCGCCGAAGGCGGCCTCCGCGGCGAGGCGGTTTGTTTCCGCCACATCGGAGCAGATCTCCGCGAGGCCCTGGGGCAGCAGCGTGCCGTGGGGCTGCGGGACGCCGCTCTTCAGCGTCAGCCGCGCCTCGATCACGGCGTCCGTCGCCAGCTGCGGCAGCTCGCCGGCGTTGCGGCGGGTCACCGCGGGCATATCGAGGTCCTCCCCGCGCAGCAGCGCCAGGGCCAGCTGAACGGGGCGCACCGGCACCGCCTGGGACAGGAGCGTCAGCTGCGCCGCCGCGCCCTCCGGGGTCGTGACGCCCGCGCGGCCCACGGTGTTCATGTTCAGGATGCGCGCCTTGCGCTGCTCCACCGTTTCGCCGAAGGCCGGATTTTCCTCCGGGGAGAAGTCCTCCTGCTCCGGCAGGAACTCGCCGTGGTCGGTCACATCGCCCACAGGCAGCGCGCCGTACCAGTCCAGCCAGCGGCGGGACAGGCGGCCGAGGCCGTCGCCCCGGGCCATTTCCTCCAGCTGCGGCAGCAGATCCGCGCCGGTAGCGGCGTCCGTCAGGCTGAGCAGCCAGGAGAAATTCGTCAGCCCGGCCAGCTCGAAGCGCACGTCCTTCGGCTCGCGCTTCAGCTTTTTGCACAGCGTATCGATGCCGTTGGCGCCCTTCAGCGGGCTGCGTCCCAGGCCGTACGCCCGGTAGCCGCGCTTCAGCAGCATCGCGGTGGTGCGGGCCACCGGCTGGCCGAGGTTGACGATCAGCGCGTCCGGGCAGGCTTCGTCCATCACATCGCACAGCTCCAGCAGCTCGTGGCCCGCGCGCAGCGTGTGGATCAGTCCGCCGAGGCCGCCGTTCACCCGCGCCTGGTCGATCAGGCCGGGATCCTCCTCCGAGGAGCCGGACAGCGCCTCGCGGTCCATGCGGAAGCGGCTGGCCGGCATCAGATCGCCGGCGTAGATCACCGCGTCCGCGCCACGCAGCGCCTCCGCGCGGTCGCCGTTCACCGTGGCTGTCGCCGCCAGGCCGCTGCGGGCGATGACGGCGTCCATATACTTTTTCAGCACCTCCGCCATGGCGGGGTTGCTTTCATGCACCGCCAGCTCCGCGGCCTCGTGACCCGCGAAGAGCAGGTCCGTCAGCAGCGAGGGCAGCAGCACAGGGATATCCATACCGATCAGGCTGATCTTCATCGTGTACCTTCTGTCGATCGTTTTTCTGCGGGAAAGCGTTTCCCGGCTGTCAGTATACTCCATTCCGGGGGCGATTGTAAAGGAAGAAACATTTTATCCCTTCGGCACGGAGAGGGTGAAGATCTCCGAAACGGCCTCATACCGCACGCCGCCGATGGTCGTCCGCACACGGACGCGGTACAGGCCCTCCGCCGCCGCGGTGCCGTCCTGCAGGCGGCCCGTCCAGCTGAAGGTGGAGCCGGACGGCGTCAGCTGCTGCGGCCGCGACGGCTCCGAGGCCGCCAGCCAGCGCAGCGTGTTGCCCTCCAGATCCTCCACCGTGACCGTCAGCTCGCAGGGCTCGCTGTGGCTGACGACGACAGCCAGCTCCTCGCCGGCCTCCGGACAGAAGCTGCCGGAGGTACGCGCCGACAGTCCGGGGTCGCCGCTCTGGGGCGGCACGCACAGCACGTGGGAGGCCAGCACCTCCGCGCTGTCATCCGAGCCAAAGGCCAGCAGCTGCAGCAGCACATAGCCCGAGCTGCCGGCGTCCTCGCGGTCGACCCACAGGGTGCGCCCGCGGTAGCCCGGCTCCATGGGCAGACCGTTCGCGCTTTCGCTGTCGACGACCAGCGTGCTGCCGGAGAAATCCCAGCTGCCGCTGTCCTTCAGCACCAGCTGGTAAGCCAGGCGTGCGCTGCGCAGCAGGGAAAAGCTGAAGGTGACGGAGGGTTCGTCGCCGCTCATGGTGCCGCCGTTGAAGCACAGGCCCGTCAGGGTGCCGGTCAGCCGCGTTTCCGCCGCGGCCGCGGCATCGTACCGCACCAGCACCTCGTCGCTCTCCTCCGGGTAGGTCTGGCAGGTGGAGGCGCCGTGGTTCTCACGCAGATACCGCCGCAGCTCGGTGAGCGTCACGGCACCGTTCCGGTCGGCGTCGGCGGCATAGCGCGTACCGGCGGACAGGGCGCTGACCAGGGCGCCGGAGAAATAGCCCGCGCCCACCGTGCCGGTGCCGCTCAGCCAGAACCAGCTCTCCTCATCGCCGCCGGAGGAGCAGATGACCGTGTAATCCGCCCCGGCAAAGGTGTTGGCGAAGGCATTTGAGGTCCCCTTGCCGATGGCCGCGCCGGAGCGGCAGCAGTCGAAGATCAGCACCTTGTGCCCCGGCACCTCGTCGAACCAGGCGCGCAGCTGCGCCGCCGTGACCCGGGCCTCGTCCATGCCGTCGGAGAGCAGCACGGCAAAATCGCCGTTCGCCTGCCCCTCCTCCCACAGGCCGTGGGTGCTGATGTAGAACCAGAGGGTGTCGCCGCCGTCGGCGCCCGCCGCGGCGGTGAGGATCAGCGTATGCAGGCTTTCGCCGTCGCACAGAGTGCCGGTATCCTGCGTGACCGCGACAGGCGACAGCGCCGTTTCGAGGGCGGCGCGCACGGCGGTCACATTGTCGCGGGAGGCGGGCCAGGTATCGCGCTGGGTGATAAAATCGTCACAGCCCACCAGCAGCAGGCGCGTCTGACCCTCCGCCAGGGCGCGGGGAAAGAGGGGCAGCAGCAATAAAAGCGTCAGCAGAAGCACCAGCCGCCTCATCCGCGTCCCCTCCTCCCCGTGTCTGATGCCCCCATTGTACCACACAACGGCCCCGGAAGGAATGAAAATCCTGTGAATAAATGGGAAATCCGCTCTCCGGAACGGACAGTTTGGGATGACTAAGCCCTTTTTTTCACAAAAAGGTCAATGGATGTGATTGACATCGGGCTTTTCAGGGCTTATAATAACAGGCAGTGGATTCTCCGCCGGTCTGTTTGCGTACCGTCCTTTGCGGGGCGGGTCAGACCTGCGGTTTTCCTGCGCCGCCGTGCATTGTGCCGGCCGGCCGAATATTGTCAAGGAGGGAAATCTATGGCAATCAAACTGACCGTTGACGGCAATACTGCCGTCAGCCACGTCGCGTACGCGTTCAGCGATGTGGCCGCCATCTACCCCATCACGCCTTCCTCCCCCATGGCCGAGGTGGCTGATGAATGGGCCGCCCATGACAGGAAGAACCTGTTCGGCCAGGTCGTGAAGATCGCGGAGATGCAGTCCGAGGCCGGTGCCGCCGGCGCCGTGCACGGCTCTCTGTCCGCCGGCGCTCTCACCAGCACCTTCACTGCCTCCCAGGGCCTGCTGCTGATGATCCCCAACATGTACAAGATCGCCGGTGAGCTGACCCCCGCTGTCTTCCATGTCAGCGCCCGTGCCCTGGCTTACCACGCTCTGAACATTTTCGGTGACCACAGCGACGTGATGGCGACCCGCCAGACCGGCTTCGCGATGCTGGCCTCCAACTCCGTGCAGGAAGCCCATGACATGGCTCTGGTGGCCCACCTGGCTACCCTGAAGAGCTCCGTGCCCTTCGTGCACTTCTTCGATGGCTTCCGTACCTCTCACGAGATCCAGAAGATCAACGCCATCGACAACAAGAACGACTACGAAGAGATCAAGGCTCTGGTGCCCTGGGACAAGATCAAGGAATTCCGTGATCGCGCCCTGAACCCCGAGCATCCCCACCAGGCCGGTACCGCTCAGAACTCCGATATCTACTTCCAGGGCCGTGAAGCTGCCAACAACTTCTACAAGGCTGTTCCCGACATCGTTGCCGAGACCATGGAAGAGGTCGGCAAGCTGACCGGTCGTTACTACAAGCCCTTCCAGTATGAAGGCGCTGCCGATGCCGAGTATGTGATCATCGCCATGGGCTCCGGCTGCGACGTGGCTCACGAGACCGTGAACAAGCTGCTCGAGTCCGGCGAGAAGGTCGGCGTGCTGAAGTGCCACCTGTATCGTCCCTTCTCTGTGGAATACATGATGAAGGAACTGCCCGCCACCACCAAGAAGATCGCCGTGCTGGACCGCACCAAGGAGTCCGGCTCTCTGGGCGAGCCTCTGTACCTGGATGTCTGCGCTGCCCTGGCTGAGGCCGGCCGCGGCGATATCAAGGTCGTCGGCGGCCGCTATGGTCTGGGCAGCAAGGAATTCACGCCCACCATGGTCAAGGCTGTGTTCGACAACCTGAAGGGTGAGATGAAGAACCACTTCACCGTCGGTATCGTGGACGATCTGTCCAACAGCTCCCTGCCCCTGGGCGAGACCTTCGAGGCCGCTCCCGCCGGCACCACCGCCTGCATGTTCTATGGTCTGGGCTCTGACGGCACCGTCGGCGCCAACAAGAACTCCATCAAGATCATCGGCGACCACACCGACAAGTATGCCCAGGCCTACTTCTTCTATGATTCCAAGAAGTCCGGCGGCCTGACCGTGTCCCATCTGCGCTTTGGTGATACCCCCATCCAGAGCCCCTATCTGATCGACGCGGCCGACTTCATCTCCTGCTCCAACCCCGCCTATGTCACCATGTATGACATGGTTTCTCCGCTGAAGAAGGGCGGCACCTTCCTGCTGAACTGCCAGTGGACCCCCGAGGAGCTGAATGACCGTCTGCCCGCCAAGATGAAGAACCTGCTGGCCAAGAAGGAAGCCAAGTTCTACATCATCAACGCCATCGACCTGGCCCGCAAGGTCGGCATGGGCGGCCGTACCAACACCACCCTGCAGTCCGCCTTCTTCAAGCTGGCCGACATCATCCCCTATGCCGATGCCGACAAGTACATGAAGGAAAAGGTCGTTGCCTCCTACAGCAAGAAGGGTCAGAACGTCGTTGACATGAACTTTGCTGCCATCGACGCCGGCCCCGGCGGCATCGTGAAGGTGGAGATCCCCGCTGACTGGGCCACCACCACCACCGGCGCCACCACCTCCGATCCTGTGGGCGCCACCCCCTACTTCAAGGAATTCATCCAGCCCGTGCTGCAGCAGGCCGGCAACGATCTGCCTGTTTCCAAGCTGGATCCCCGCGGCATCGTGCCCACCGGCACCACCAAGTTCGAGAAGCGCGGCATCGCCGTGATGGTTCCCTCCTGGAACTCCGCGAAGTGCATCCAGTGCGGCAACTGCGCCATCGTTTGCCCCCATGCCTGCATCCGTCCCATCTATGTGGATGGCGCTGTTGAGACTCCTGCCGACTTCACCACCATTCCCGCCACCGGTGTGGAATTCAAGGGCATGAAGTACCGTATGCAGGTGTCTCCTCTGGACTGCACCGGCTGCGGCAACTGCGTGGATGTCTGCCCCCAGACCGCCAATGCCAAGGTCGAGGCTGCTGACAAGCCCCTGACCATGAAGCCCCTGGATACCCAGCGCGCTGAGGAAGCCAACTGGGAGTATGCCATGACCGTGCCCGAAGTGGCCGACAAGATCACCAACAAGGCGACCGTGAAGAACAGCCAGGCTCTGAAGCCCCTGTTCGAGTTCTCCGGCGCCTGCGCCGGTTGCGGCGAGACTCCCTATGTGAAGCTCGTTACCCAGCTGTTCGGCGACCGCATGATCATCGCCAACGCCACCGGCTGCTCCTCCATTTACGGTGGCTCCGCGCCCACCTGCCCCTACACCACCAACGAAAAGGGTCAGGGCCCTGCCTGGTCCAACTCCCTGTTCGAGGATAACGCCGAGTTCGGCTTCGGCATGAACCTGGCCGTTGCCCAGCGCCGTGCCAAGCTGGCTGATAATGTTGCCAAGCTGGCCGAGGGCGAGGGTGCCGTGGCCGAGGCCGCCAAGGCCTGGCTCGCCGGCAAGGACGAAGCCGACGCCTCCCGCAAGGCCGGCGAAGCCCTGGTTGCTGCCATCGGCGAGGGCGGCTGCGATGTGTGCAAGGCTGTTCTGGCCGACAAGGATCTGCTGACCAAGAAGTCCATCTGGATCTTCGGCGGCGACGGCTGGTCTTATGATATCGGCTTCGGCGGCGTGGACCACGTGCTGGCCCAGAACCAGGATGTCAACATTCTGGTCGTCGATACCGAGGTGTATTCCAACACCGGCGGCCAGGCCTCCAAGGCCACGCCTACCGGCTCTGTGGCGAAGTTCGCTGCCTCCGGTAAGAAGACCAAGAAGAAGGACCTGGGCATGATCGCCATGTCCTACGGCTATGTGTACGTGGCTCAGGTGGCCATGAGCAACCCCGCTCAGGTCGTGAAGGCCATGCTGGAGGCCGAGGCCTATCATGGCCCGTCCCTGATCATTGCCTACGCTCCCTGCATCAACCACGGCCTGAAGGCCAAGGGCGGCATGGGCAAGGCTCAGGCCGAGATCAAGAAGGCTGTGGACTGCGGCTACTGGCAGTGCTACCGCTACAACCCCGAGACCGCTCAGCTGACGGTCGACAGCAAGGATCCCGATTACAGCAAGTATCAGGACTTCCTGGCCGGCGAGGTTCGTTACGCGGCCCTGAAGCAGCAGTTCCCCGCGGCTGCCGAGACCATGTTCGCGCAGCAGGAGGAGGACGCCAAGCTGCGTCTGCAGACCTACAAGACCAAGGCTGCCGCCGGCAAGGAGTAATCCTTTCCCGGAGCAACCGATCCCCAAAAACAACAGCCCCCGCCGCAAGGCGGGGGTTTTGCGTTGCGGAGGGCGATCTGTCTTTCCGCAAAAAAGCGGCGGCACCGTATCGCGCGGTGCCGCTGCTCTGCTTCGTTCCGATGGATTACTCCCGGATGCCGCCGACCATGGGCGTGGAGATCAGGCGCACGCCGAACATGATCAGCAGGATGCCGAACAGCGTATCGATGGTCGTCGCGGCCACCACCCAGTCGAAGATGGCGAAGACCGCGGCCACGATCAGCAGGATGCCCAGCACCAGGCCGGGGATCCAGGGCGCGCCGGGCATGCTGCGGTGAACACGCACGCTCATCAGCACGGTGGAGATGCCGTCGATCAGCAGCCACACGCCGAAGATCGCCAGCACAAAGGCGGTCAGCATCGCCTGCACCTCCGAGGAGAACATGGCCATCACGGACACCACCACCGCCAGGATGCCGCCCAGCAGGCCAAGGCCGCCGGCGAAGGCATACTGATGCACACCGTAGCGCGCCAGCTCCTTGGCGTTGTAGTAGGCGGCAATGGTGTTGACGCCCCACAGCATCAGCAGGATCGCGACGATCCAGCCCGTATCCAGCATGAAGCCGACGCCGGGGAACGCGATGCGCTGCACGCCGCTCAGCACGGCCAGCACACCCAGGATCACATTGAAAATAATCATTTTGCTTCCTCCCTGTATGGAAATTGCTTCGTTATCAGCCGCCGGAGCGGTCCCGGCGGCATTGCGGACAAGGAACAGCGCCTTTGCGCTCCCTTTGATTATAGCACGAACTTCCTTAAAATGGTAGGGGCAAAAGCGGGTGGAAATCCTCCGTATGGGTGGAAATCGGTTACGGCTCAGGGCCCCTTGTGCGCAGGATTATCTGATTGCGGCTGAACTCCCTCAGTCGCCTTCGGCGACAGCTCCCTCGAGGAGGGAGCCTTTGGCAAGTCCCGCTCTTCAGAGCCTCCCTCTTCGAGGGAGGTGGCTGCCGCGAAGCTTGTATGGAAGTGAAACCACCTCAATCGCGGCAGACGGAAGGAGTTGTAGTGACGGCAGAAATCAACCCGGGTGGCTGGAGCAGTAACGGAAAGTGGCCCGCGTTTTCCTTCTTTGGCACGTTCGGCACTTGTTTTCCGGGCGTTTCCCGGGTATACTGTCATCAGGAGGCCGCAGGGCCTCCGAGCTGAATGATCCGGAGGCCATGATGCTGAAAAAGATCCTGTTGCTGCTGCTCGCCGCCGCGCTGCTGTGCGCCGGGCTGCCCGCCTTTGCGGAGGAGCTGACGGAGCCCGTGTATACCTACCGGGCCGATACCGCCGCCAACCGCTTCAATGACCTGTATGACCTGCTTGCTTCCGTGCTGGCGGAGGGCCTGCCCGCCACGCTGAGCGGCGAAACCAACGCCGGCGCCTGGGGCGACGCGGACTGGCGGCTGCTGTATGACGGCGAGGCCGCGTCCGGCGGACACTTCGGCAATTTCGCCGTGGCGTATACAGCCGCCGGCAAGGCCATGCCGATGACCGCGTACGAGGTGTTCTACGAGGGGCTCTCCAACGCCCTGTACGCCGGCGAGCGCGTGGGCGACGGCCTCGCGGACGCGGCTAACCTCAACGAGCAGCTGATGTACTGGTCCTCCATGGCGGTGTACGCCGACGGCGGCGACGTGCGCATCGAGGTCGTGCCGATGTTCTTCCGCGGTGCCTCCGAGGGCACGGCAGCGGAGATCATGACGCCCGTGGGCGACGATATGCTGCTGTACTTCTCCGCCGAGGGCGCGCTGGGCGGGCTGACCGGCAATCCCGCTTTGGCGGATGTCGCCCGTGTCGGCTGGTACTGTACCGACCCGGAGACCGTGTACACCGTGCTGGCGGCGATCCGCGCCCGCCGGGCGGAGAACGGCCTGGGCATCGGCACCGAGGCCACGGCATGGATGGACCGCCACGCGTACCTCGTGGAGGAGCTGGGCTTCACGCTGACGGCGGAGACTTCGCGGATCGCCAAGGGCAAAAAACTGCGGCTGACCCCGAAGCTGACCGGCGTGAAGGACGGCGATACGCTCCCCGTGCTGTACTCCTCCTCGGATGAAACCATCGCCACGGTGGACGAAAACGGCGTCGTGTCCGCGAAAAAGAAGGGCACCGTGACCATCCTGGCGGATGTGCGGCTGGAGGACGGCACCGAGCTGACCGCCGAAACGGAGCTCAGCGTGTTCGTGCCCACCACCGGCCTGACGCTGTCCCCGAAGAAGGTCACCCTGGGCGTGGGCGAAACGAGCGCCCTCACCTGGAAGGCCCGCCCGGCGGACGCCGCCGATGTGCCGATCCTGTGGAGCAGCTCCGACGAAGGCGTCGCCACGGTATCGGAAGACGGCGTCGTCACCGGCATCGCGCCCGGTGTGGCGAAGATCACCGGTGTGGCGGACGACGGCACCGACCGCAAGGTGGCCTGCACCGTGACCGTGCCCAGCATCCGCGCCACGGAAACGAGCTACGCCACGACCGTCGGCACGCCGCTGGTCATCGAGCTGCCCTGCTACGCCGCCGATCCCGCGGCCGTGTCCGTGAAGGCCTCCAACACCGCGGCCAGGGTCGCCTTCACCGTGGAGGACGAAACGCTGACGATCACCGTCACGCCCTCCCGCGCCGGCAGCACCACCCTGACCGTGACGGATAAAAACGACAGCCATACCAAAGTAAGCCTCAAGGTGAAGATATCGAAGTAACTCCTGCATTTTCCGCACCTCCGCCCCTTGCGCGGGGGTGCTTTTCTGTGGTATAATATATGCAGCGAAGCAGCGACAACGCGTTCCGGAACCGGAGCGCCGCACAGGAAAAAGCCGATACCGGTACAGGCCCGGGTGTTGGGTCTGTGTCTGTATTCGGCCATAAAGATATCATTTTTTCTATTCCTGCGCATACAGTCCCGCTGTATAATATACATGATGATACGGAAGCTGCGGGTCTGACGGCTTCCGCGGAACCCCCGTGTCCGCCGCCGGGCGTGATGGTCCGGAGCGTGCGGGACACGCTGTCCTGTAGCAAATCCACCTGCTGAATCATACCGGAAATCCGTCCGGTTTTGGCGATACAGACCCTCATGTTTATGAGAAAGAAAGGAGGCCCATGTTGGCTCAGAAGAACAAACTCAGGATCGTTTCCCTCGGCGGCGTCGGCGAGATCGGCAAGAACATGACCGTACTGGAGTACGGCAACGACATGATCGTGGTGGACTGCGGCAGTATCTTCCCGGATGAAGATCTGCTGGGCGTTGACCTGGTCATCCCCGATGTGACCTACCTGGTGGAGAACCGTGCCAAGCTGCGCGGGTTCCTCATCACCCACGGTCACGAGGATCACATCGGCGCCACGCCCTATGTGCTGCGTCAGGTGCCCGCGCCCGTGTACGGCACCCGCCTGACCCTGGCCCTGGTGGACCTGAAGCTCAAGGAGCACCGCATCCCCGACATTCAGCTGAACGTGGTCTCTCCGCGCGATACCGTGAAGCTGGGCTGCTTCACCGCGGAGTTCATCCATGTGAGCCATTCCATCGCCGGCGCCTGCGCCATCGCCATCACCTGCCCCGCCGGCACGGTGATCTTCTCCGGCGACTTCAAGATCGACTACACGCCCATCGACGGTCAGGTGACCGATCTGCAGCGCCTCGCCGCCTACGGTGAGCGCGGCGTGCTGGCCCTGCTGTGCGAATCCACCAACGTGGAGCGCGAGGGCTACACGATGAGCGAGATGAAGATCAACCCGACCTTCGACCGCATCTTCCGGGATGCCAAGGGCCGCGTCATCGCCGCCATGTTCGCCAGCAACATCCACCGTATGCAGATGGTCATCGACAACGCCGTGAGCTACGGCCGCCGGGTGTGCTTCGTCGGCCGCTCGATGGTCAACGTCAGCCGCCTCGCCATGGAGCTGGGCGAGCTGCAGGTGCCCGACGGCTACATGATCGACATCGATGACATCGACCGCTACCCCGACGACCGTGTGCTGGTGCTGACCACCGGCAGCCAGGGCGAGCCCATGGCCGGCCTGACCCGTATGGCCTTCGCCGAGCACCGCAAGCTGCAGATCCGTGAAAGCGACACCGTGGTCATCTCCGCCACGCCCATCCCCGGCAACGAGAAGTTCATCAGCCGCGTCATCAACCAGCTGTACCGCTGCGGCGCGGAGGTCGTGTACAGCGCCCTGGCGGATGTGCACGTTTCCGGCCACGCCTGCCGCGAGGAGCTGAAGCTGATGCACGCCCTCACCCGCCCGAAGTACTTCCTGCCCGTTCACGGTGAATACCGTATGCAGTGGCAGCACGCCGAGCTGGCGGAAAGCATGGGCATGGACATCCACAACATCGTGATCCCCGAGCTGGGTCAGGTGTACGAGATGGACCAGGAGTCCATTTCTTTCGGCGAGGTCGTTCCCTCCGGCACCGTGCTGGTGGACGGTCTCGGCATCGGCGACGTGGGCAACGTGGTGCTGCGCGACCGCAAGCATCTGTCCCAGGACGGCCTGATCATCGTATCCATGGTCATCGACCGCGACCGCGGCGAGCTGCTGTCCGGTCCCGAGATCATCAGCCGCGGCTTCATCTATGTGCGTGACAACGAGGGCGTCATCGACGATGTGCGCGACGCCGTGCGGCAGATCCTCGCCACCAGCAGCCTCAAGGGCGCCGACTGGACGACCCTCAAGAACCGCATCAAGGACGACCTGCACCGCTACATCTTCGAGAAGATGAAGCGCAACCCCATGATCCTGCCCATCATCATGGACACGTGACCCGGGGCTGAAAGTTGCATCTCCGCCGCAAAAGTGATATGATAAAGGCAGCAGTCCGCGCGGCTGCTGCCTTTCGCTTGCGTTTTTCGTTTCCGGCGGAAGCATCCGGGGGCATCCGTTCGTTGAATGAACGGATGGAATGAACAAATGAAATGGAAAAAACCGTTTTCAAGGAGGACCGCACCATGACCTATGACGCGGCTTATCGCCTGGCGGATGAGCTCCGCCGCAGCGAGGAATATCAGACCTATCACGCCCTGAAGGATGACGTACTGGGCGACAGCACCCAGGCGGCGCTGATCCACGAATACAAAAAGCTGCAGATGCAGCTGCAGGTGGCCGCGATGAACGGCGCGCAGCCGGACGCCACCGATGCCCAGCGCTTCTCCGCCCTGTCCACGCTGCTGTTCACCAAGGATTCCGTGCGGGATTATCTGCTGGCGGAGATGCGTCTGCAGCAGGCCCTGGGCGATATCTTCCGCATACTGACCGACGCCGCGGGCATCGATCTGGGGCTGGACGGCACCGGAGGCATGGGCGCATGAAAAAGAAGAACTACACCTTCCGGTCCATGCACCGGGAGCGGGAGTACGGCTTCTTCTGGTATTCCGCGGTGTGGAGCGTGCTGCGGCCCGTGCTGGTCATCGTATGCGCGCTGCTGATCGTGATGGGCGTGCTGGCCACCGTCGGCAACCACCTGTATGAGGAATATGTGGCGCCGGTGAACACGCAGGATACCAGCGAGGTCGTGTTCGAGGTGACCTCCGGCCAGAGCCTGTCCCGCGTGGCCGCCAACCTGTAGGACGCGGACCTGGTGCGCTCGAAAACGGTGTTCAAGTACTACTGCGACTTTTCCGGCTACGGGCAGAAGATCCAGTCCGGCACCTATGTGCTGAACCGCAGCATGACGATGGATGAGATCGCCGATCAGCTGACCAGCGGCGACGGCACGCCCATCGTGCGGAACATCACGCTGATCCCCGGCGAGACCATCGAGGATTTCGCCGCCAAGCTGTATGACAGCGGCGTGATCACCGACAAGGAGGATTTCCTTGCCCTGTGCCGCAGCGGCACGGAGTTCTCCGATTTCTATTACATCGCCGATGTGCTGAACACCAAGAACGTTTCCCAGCGCAAGTATGTGCTGGAGGGCTACCTCGCGCCCAACACCTACGAGGTGTACACCACCGCCACCAACAGCGAGATCATCCGCAAGCTGCTCTCCCAGACCGAGGCGGTGTTCGGCGATACCTACCAGGCCCGGGCCGAGGAGCTGGGCATGACGATGGACCAGGTGCTGACGCTGGCCTCGATGATCGAAAAGGAGGCCGGCACGGCGGATTTCGCCAAAGTCTCCGCCGTGTTCCACAACCGCATCAAGGCCGGCATGAAGCTGGAGAGCGATGTGACGATCCACTACATCACCGGCGTGCAGAAGATGGCGCTGACGAGCAGCGACCTCAGCATCAACAACCTGTACAACACCTATGTCTGCTCCGGCCTGCCGCTGGGCCCCATCTGCAACCCCTCCCCCGCCGCCATCGCCGCGGCGTTGTATCCGGACGATACCTACATCGCCGAAAACTACCTGTACTTCTGCGCCAAGGAGCCCTCCAGCGGCGAGCTGTACTTCTCCCGCACCCTGGCCGAGCATGAGCAGGCCGTGGCCATCTATTCCCCGCTGTGGCAGGCCTACGATCAGGAAAGAGGGATCCAGTAATGATGCGACAGGAGCTGCTGTGCCCCGCCGGCACCATGGAAAGCCTGGAGGCCGCACTGCACTTCGGCGCGGACGCCGTTTACGGCGGTATGAAGCGCTTCGGGCTGCGGGCCTTTGCCGGCAACTTTGATGAGCCCAACCTGCGCCGCGCCGTGGCCATCACCCACGCGGCGGGCAAAAAATTCTATCTGACGCTGAACGCCTTCCCCTTCGACGATCAGCTGGACGCCTTTGTGGACGCCGCGCGGCTGGCGGCCGTATCCGGCGTGGACGCGGTCATCGTCGCGGACCTCGGCGCCATCGTGACGCTGCGGGAGAAGGTGCCCGGCCTGCCGGTGCATGTCAGCACCCAGGCCTCCACCGTGAACGCCGCCGCCTGCCGCCATTACCGCGATCTGGGCTGCACCCGCGTCATCCTGGCCCGGGAGCTGACTGTGGACCGCATCCGCCGGCTGCATGACGCCCTCGGGGACAGCATCGAGCTGGAGACCTTCGTGCACGGCGCGGCCTGCATGGCCTGGTCCGGGCGGTGCATGCTCTCCGCCGCGCTGACCGGCCGCAGCGGCAACCAGGGTGCCTGCGCCCAGCCCTGCCGATGGCAGTACGCCGTGATGGAGCAAAAGCGCCCCGGCGAGTATCTGCCCGTGTGCGAGGACGAGAACGGCACCTACATCTTTTCCGCCAACGACCTGAACCTGATGTCCCTGCTGCCGGAGCTGCGCGCCGCCGGGGTGGCGTCCCTGAAGATCGAGGGGCGGATGAAGACCGAATACTATGTGGCCACCGTCACCGCGGCCTACCGCCGGGGACTGGACCTGCTGGACCGCGATGAGGCCGCCTTCCGCGCGGCCCTGCCCGCCCTCCAGGCCGAGCTGCGCTGCGCCAGCCACCGCGACAGCGACACCGGCTTCGCCCTGGGCGCGCCGCAGAAGCCCGCGGGCGCCGAGGGCTTCCACCAGAGCCGGGAATACATCGCCCGGGTGGAGGAGGGGTGCGCTGCCGGCGGCGAGGCGCGCTTCCTGCTGAAGAACCGCTTCTGTGCCGGCGACACGCTGGAGCTGCTGACGCCCTCCGGCACCGTATCCTTCGAGGCCGGCAGCCTGCTGCGGGAAAAGACCGGCGAGCGCGTCGACACCCTGGGCATCGGCGGCGAGATCATCCGCCTGGCGGTGCCCGTGGCCGTGACCCGGGGCGATATCCTCCGCGGGCCCGTGCGGAACCACCGGGAGTAACCGAATGCTTCATATCAGCCGCGGTGCCGGACAGTGCCGCGGCTTTGGTATGCGCAAAAACAGTCAATCTCCGCGCGGAATTCACAGAAAGTCCACATTCGCCTGTTATCATAGGCAGCGTAAAACGATACCCTCCGGAGGAGGTTCCGATATGAACCAGAAAAAGAAGCGCCATCCGGTACGCCGGGTGCTGCTGACCCTGCTGGTGCTGGCACTGCTGGGCGGCGCCGGCTGGCTCGGCTACCAGGCGCTGCGGGCCAAATATACCGTCGTCTACCAGACCTATTACGCCCGCGAGGGCAACCTGACCAACACCTACAGCTACGACAGCACCATCAAGCTGATCGACAGCCAGACCTGCACGGCGCCCTCCGCGGGCTCCGTCAAGCGACTCGGCTGCGCCGTGGGCGATCAGGTCAGCAAAGGCGATGTGCTGATGGTGCTGAGCACCGGCGAGCGCATCACCGCCGATATCGACGGCCGCGTCAACAGGATCAACTACCAGGTCGGTGAGGAGTATCCCGCCGGCGCGACGCTGCTGCAGCTGGCTGATTTCACCCATGTCGAGGTGGACTTCAGCGTGGACGAGTACGATATCAACAAGATCAGCGTCGGCCAGAGCTGCCGCGTGACCGTGGACGCCCTGGAGGAGACCTACGACGCCACCATCGCCACGCTGGATCACTCCTCCACCATGAGCCGCAACGTGTCCTACTACACGGCCATCGTGTATCTGGACGTCAGCGAAAATGTGTATCCCGGCATGCAGGTCACGGTGGAGATCACCGAGACGGTGGCGGAGAACGCCGTCATCGTCAGCAAGGACGCCCTGAGCTTTGACGAAAAGAACCAGGCGTTCGTGTATAAGCAGCAGGAGGACGGCACCATGACGGAGCAGCCCGTCACCCTGGGCGAATCCAACGACGACAACGTGGTCGTGACCGAGGGTCTGAACGCCGGCGACAGCTTCTACGCGAAGGTCGAGGCCGAGGAATCCCTGACCGGCCTGGCCGCGCTGATGTCGATGAGCGGTTCTATGGGCGGCGGCATGGGTGGCGGCTCCGGCTCAGGATCAGGCTCCGGGCGCGGCAGCTGGAGCGGCGGCTCCGGCAGCGGTGGCGGCAGTATGCCCAGCGGCGGCGGTATGCCCAGCGGCGGCGGTATGCCGTAAGCGAACGATCCCTTTCGGCGGCGTGTCTGCAGGACGCGCCGCTTTTTTCGCGCCTGTGTATTTTTCTCTTGACAAATGTATTGTTATAGTGTACTATTGTACTCGTACACCAGTACAAAAAGGAGCGGTGGATATGGACTTCAATCCGATGGCGCCCATCTGGGTGCAGGTCGTGACCCGGATCAAGGGCGAGATCATCCGCGGGGTGCTGCCGCCGGGCGCCAAAATGCCGGGCGGGCGGGAGCTGGCCCTGCAGTACGCCATCAACCCGAACACCGCCGCCCGGGTGTACAAAGAGCTGGAGCAGCAGGGCCTGTGCGAGACCCGCCGCGGCCTCGGCACCTATGTGACCGCCGATGAACAGCGCATCCTGGCGCTGCGGCATGAGCAGGCCGCCCTGGCCGCCGATACCTATCTGCGCTTCCTGGCGGAGATGGGCATGGACACAGATGACGCCGTCCGGCTGATCCGTGAAAAGGAACAACCCGCAAAGGAGGAAAACGAGCATGCTTGAAAGCCATGAACTGACCAGGCTCTACGGCGGCCGCGCCGCTGTGGATCATGTGACCCTGTCGCTGGAGCCGGGCCATATTTACGCAATGATGGGCCCGAACGGCAGCGGCAAAACCACCTGGATGAAAATGGCCGCGGGGCTGGTGAAGCCCAGCAGCGGCGCCGTCACCTTCAACGGCAGCCCGGTGGGCATCGCCACAAGGGCGCACATCGCCTATATGTCCACCGAGCCCTACTTTTACGACTGGATGACCGTCCGCGACGCCGGACGCTACTACGCCGATTTCTTCAGGGACTTCTCCCCCGCGCGCTACGAGGCTCTGCTGGCACGGCTGGGGCTGGACGCGGCCGCGAAGATCAAGTCCCTGTCCACCGGCATGACGGCCAAGCTGAAGCTGGGCGTGACCCTGGCCCGGGACGCCGCGGTCTTCATGCTGGATGAGCCCTTCAACGGCATCGACCTGCTGGCCCGGGACGAGCTGCACACCTGCATCCTGGACGCCGCCCGGGAGGACCGGCTGTTCCTCATCTCCAGCCATCTGGTGGAGGAGATGGAAACGCTGGCCGACCGCGCCGTGTTCCTCAGCGAGGGCCGGCTGATCGAGCAGCGTGACCTGGAGGAGATGCGCGAGACCGAGGGCCTGTCCCTGGCCGACCGCTACCGCCAGATCTACGGTCACACGGAGGTGAACGCCTGATGCTGAAGCTGCTGAAATACGAGTTCCGCAAGACCCTTTTCCCGAAGCTGATCCTGCTGGCCCTGACCGGCGCCCTGGAGGTGCTGTTCCTGTTCGGCCTGTACGGCAGCAACGACAGCGCCCTGAGCCTCAGCATCATGCTGCTGACGGTGACCGCCATGTGCGGCTGCGTGGCCATGGGCATCTTCAGCGTGGTGTGCCTCCACCGGGACATGAACACCCGGCAGGGCTACATGCTCTTCATGACGCCCCACAGCAGCTACGCCATTCTCGGCGCGAAGGTGCTGGAATGCTGCCTGTCCCTGGCGGCGGCCGGCGTGTTCTATCTGGCCCTCGGCACGCTGGATCTTTCGCTGATGATGGGCAAGTACGACTCCCTGGATGAGATGCTGGCCTACGCGCAGCGCTTCCTGGAGACGCTGGGCCAGGAGATCCGCCTGGAGCCCGCCACCTTCGCCGCGCTGATCTTCGAGCTGCTCAGCGGCTGGCTGGGCACCGTATGCACGGCGTATCTGGCGGATGTGATCTCCTCCGCGCTGCTGAACGGCAAGCGCATGAACGGCCTCGTCAGCGTGCTGCTGTTCATCGGGCTGAACCTGCTGACCGGCTGGCTGTACAACCTGCTGCCCGGCAGCGCCGATACCGTTTGGTTGCTTGTGCAGAGCGGCCTCGCGGCGCTGGGCTGCACCGCGGTGATGTACGCGGTCACCGCCACGCTGATGAACCGCTGCCTCAGCGTATGATCTCTCCCCGCCTTCCGGCTCACCGCCGGAAGGTTTTTGCTTGCAGGATTTTCCCCTGTCCGCGCGGAATTTTTACATACAGTGGATTTTTGCGGCGCGGCCGCTGAAGGAGGTGGATCCCGGTGCGGAGGAGACAGGTGCTGCGCGTCGTCGCGCTGCTGCTGATCCTGCCCCTGCTCTGCTGCGCCGGGCTCGTGCTGCCGGCGCGCTATCAGCAGAGCTACTTCGGCGGACTTGCGCTGAAGGCGGAGCGGCTGCGGACGGCGGAGGGGCCGCGGGTCATCGTCATCGGCGGCAGCAGCGTGGCCTTCGGGCTGGATTCGGCGCTGGCGGAGGAGAACCTGTCCGGCTACTGTTTCGTGAATTTCGGACTGTACGCCGCGCTGGGCACACCGCTGATGCTGGAGCTGGCGCTGGCGGACATCCGGGCGGGCGACATCGTGATCATCTCCCCCGAGCAGCAGGCCCAGACCCTGAGCGACAGCTTCGACTCCGCCATGACCTGGCAGGCGCTGGACAGCGATCTGTCGCTGCTGACGCGGGTGGACGCCCGTCACTACGCCGCCCTGGCCGCGGCGCTGCCGGCCTTCACCGTGAGCAAGGTGAAGCTGCTGCTGCGGAACGAAACGCCCGCCGGCGATGACATCTACACCCTGTCCTCCCTGAACGCATACGGGGACATCGACAATCCCCTCGTGGCCGCCAATACGATGCCCGGCGGGTACGACGCCTCCATGCCCGTCGATCTGACGGAGACCGGCCTGCCCGACGCGGATTTCATCGATCTGGTCAACGGCTTTGCCGCGCAGGCGCGGGAAAAGGGCGCGAGCGTCTGGTGGCGCTTCTGCCCCATGAACGCCGCCGCGCTGACGGAGGGCAGCGATCCCGACGCCTACGCGGAGTCGCTGGCGGCGCTGCTGGACTTTCCCATCCTCGGCGATCCCAACGACAGCGTGCTGGACGCCGGCTGGTTTTTCGATACCAACTTCCATCTGAATCAGAGCGGACAGACCCTGAACACCCGGCGGCTCGTGCGCGCCCTGAAGGCCGAGCTGGGCGACACCTCCGTCACCGCCATCGATTTGCCGGAGGAGCCGGCAGTCACAGCAGCGGAGCGCGCCGGCAGCGACGCGGACGCGGGGCTCTTCCTGTATGAGATCACGGACAGCGGCGCCGTCATCACCGGCGTTACGGAGGAAGGAAAGCGGCGCGATACGCTGACTGTCCCCGCCCACGCGCCGGACGGCTCCGCGGTCATCCGGCTGGCGGACGGCTGTCTTTCCGGCTGCGACCGGCTGACCGCGCTGATCCTCACGGAGAGCGATCCCAACGCCTGCGTCCCCGGGGACGCACTGACGGATGGCACGCTACCGCGCATCCTGGTACCCGCGGGTACGGGGGAAAAATACCGGCTGAACTACTTCTGGTCCGTGTACGCCGGCAGCATCGCGGAACAGTCGCCCTGATTTGTCTCAGCCCATTCGTTACAGGATTGACAATCCTGCCATGACATGATAAAATGATACCATCGTTTCCCCTACCGATACGACATTGCGTAAAGCAGGAGGTTTTTACCATGAAAGGCTGGGAATTTACCGCGACCCATGTACCGCTGAAGATCGTTGAAAAGCCCGATCCCGTGGCCAAGCCCGGATACGTGGTGCTGAAGACCAAGGCCGGCGGCCTGTGCCACTCCGACGTGAGCGCCCTGGAGCATGAGAGCTGGATGCCCATGTTTGCCGCGCCCGTCATCATGGGCCATGAGGTCTGCGGCGAGATCGTGGCCATCGGCGAGGGCGTCGAGGGCTATGAGATCGGCGACGTGGTGGCCGTGTGCCCCCTGTACGCCAAGGACGGCACCACCCCCGGCTATACCCGTGACGGCGGCTACGGCACCATGACCACCGCCCCTGTGGAGCAGCTGGCAAAGGTCCCCGCCGGCGTGACCTATGCCCAGGCCGCCGCCGCGACCGACGCGGGCGGCACCTCCTATCACGCCGTGGTGACCGTCGGCGGCATCAAGGCCGGCATGAAGGTCGGCATCATCGGCATCGGCGGCCTCGGCCAGATCGGCTGCCGCGTGGCCGTGGTCAAGGGCTGCGAGGTCTATGTGGCCACCCGCAAGAAGGAAGCCCAGGAGCTGGCGCTGAGCCTCGGCGCCAAGGAAGTCGCGCCCAGCATCACCGCCTTCGCGGACAAGGGCCTGGACGTGATCATCGACTTCGCCGGCGGCGGCCAGACCACCAGCGACGCCATCATGACCGTGAAGCCCCATGGCCGCGTGGTCATCGTCGGCATGGCGGCGGATTACGCCAACATCAACACCATGGCCATGATCACCAAGGAGCTGACCTTCGTGGGCTCCCAGGGCAGCTGCGTGGACGAGCTGCGCGACTGCATGGCCCTGATGGCCACCGGCGAGCTGGATCCCATCATCAACACCATCTCCTTCGACCAGATCGGCGAGGGCATCGATATGCTGACCAATGGCCAGGTGAAGGGCCGTCTCGTCTGCGTCTATGACGACTGAGTCTCTCCGCGCCCCGGGGAGCCCGGTGCCGGCGACGCTGGTGGCCGGGTTCCTCGAGGCCGGTAAAACGACCTGGATCCAGGACTGCATCCTCCACGATTACTTCCACAAGCGCGGCACGACCCTCATCCTCGCCCTGGAGGACGGGGAAACGGTCTACGACACGGCCGCGCTGAAGGCGTATCGCACGGAGGTGGCGGTGGCGGAAAGCGGTGAGGATATCACCGCTTTTTGCCGTGAGGCCCTCGACCGGGTGCGGCCCGACCGCGTGTATGTGGAGCTGAACGCCATGCGGCCGGAGCTGCGGACGCTGCTGCCGGACTGCCTGAAGGTCGTGTTCACCGCCGCGCTGATCGATTTCACCACGCTGCCGCTGTACTATCAGAACATGCGGCAGCAGCTGCAGGCGGTGGTGGCCGGGGCGGACCAGGTGATCTTCAACCGCTGCCCGGACAAGGCGCTGCTGGCGGAATACGGCAACGCCTTCCGATTGATGAACAACCGCGCCTCCTGGCTGTGGGAGGGCCCCACAGGCTACCATGAAAAGGCCTTCGGCATCCTGGTGCCCTACGACCTGACCCGGCCGGAGCTGACCCTGGACACGACGGATTTCGTGGCCTTCATGCTGGACGGCCGCGCCGCGCCGGAGCATTATGCCGGCAAAACGGTGCGTTTCCTCTGCCAGGCGGACGCGCTGCCGGAGCCGGGGCGCTTCCTCGCTGGGCGGCTGGTGATGACCTGCTGCATGGCCGACCTGCAGTTCATGGGCTTCCCCTGTGAATACGACGGCCCGGAGCAGCCCCGCCCCGGCAGCTGGCACGAGCTGACCGCCGAGGTCGCTCTCCGCCCGGACGCCTGGGGCCGCCCGCAGCTCATCCTCCTCGCCCGCTCCCTGACCCGCGCCACGCCGCCGGAAAAGCTCATCTGCGGAGCGTGAACCCCTTCTCCCGACAGTCAACAGGCTGCCGGGATTTTTGTATGCTTCCACAAAGAGAAAAGCCCGGCACCGCGGAAAGCGGCACCGGGCAGGGGTCCGAAGGAATTACTTGGTCGCGGCCTTGAAGGAGCTCACGATACCCACGATCATCGCCAGCACCATGCAGGCAATGGCCACAATGGCGCTCGTGACGTCGGCCATGTTGGCGGCATTGTTCTCAAAGGTCATGATGGAAGCAATACCGGCCACGCGGTCGTTCACATAGCTCATCAGGGCGACCACGGTCAGCACGGGCGGCGCGATGGCCAGCAGGTCGCCGACAACGGGCGTCTTGTTCAGCAGCAGATACAGCACCAGGGCCACAGCCGCGGCGATCATGCAGGCGATGACCACGGTGTTGGTGCCGTAGCGGGCAAAGTAAGCGGTCTTGCTGTTCACGAAGTACGCAACGATGGCCGCCACAGACAGGACCAGCGTGATCACGGCCAGCCAGAAGCCGGCGGCCTTTTTCTCATTCTTCATTGCTTTATCCTCCTGTAGATTAAGCCTTGCGCTTCTTGGTCGCGGACAGGATATAGGCAACGGCGCACAGGGCGGTCAGAACGCCGAAGGCGATCTTCGCGGCGAAGAGGGCGTTGTCATACCAGGTCTTCACGGAAACCAGCTCGGCGCTGGAGGTCATGCCGTCCATGGCATTGGAGTTCGCCAGGGCGTACGCCTGCCAGGTCATATCCTGCTTCAGCGCGGCCAGCAGCGTGGCGTCCTTGCTGACATTGTCGGTGGTCCAGTATTCCCACTTGGCGGCAACGGCATCCATGGTGGAGTCGCCCGTGTTGCAGGTCATGGTCACGCCGGCGATGGCGGCTTCCTTCAGCACCGCGTAGTTCGCGGCCTGGATGAAGTCCTCGGACATCAGGCCCTGGAAGCCCCATTCCTTACGCAGGATGTTGATCAGCAGGCCGGTGTGCGCGTTGTCGGCGGTGATGCCAACGCGGTTGAAGGAGGTCATCACGCCCAGGTCGCCCACGGTCTCCACGGAGCGCTGGAAGCAGCGCAGCTCCAGCTCGCGGGCCTTCTGCTCGGTCATGAACACGGACACGCCGGAGCGGTCGTTCTCGGTGTCGTTGAAGGCAAAGTGCTTCACGGCAACGATCAGGCCGTACTCCTTGCCGCCGGCAACGAAGGCAGCGCCCTGCTCGCCGGACAGCACGGGATCCTCGGAATAATACTCGTGGTTACGGGCATTGTAGGGCAGACGATGGATGTTCACGCCGCAGCCCCAGTAGATGGCCAGGTTGGACCACAGGCTGTAGTTGCCGCAGACCTTGCCGTACTCCTCGGCCAGCTTCTTGTTGAAGGTCTGGGCGATGACGGTCTCGTTGGTCATGGTGCCGAACTTGTAGTTCGCGTTGGGATCATCCGCGCTGATGGCGCAGGGATCGCCGGAGGTGGCGTCGGTGTTGGCATACTGGCCCAGCGTGTAGCTGTAGATGCCGTTGGGGCCGTCGTTCTGGATGGTCTCGGGAGACATGATGGAGGAGATGGCCTTGGTGGAGGTACCGCCGAAGCCCAGACGGATCATGCAGTCCTCGAGGGTGATCTGATCCATCAGCAGGGACCACTTCTCGTCGTTCAGGTCGGTCACGCCCTTCAGGTCAGACAGGGTCAGGCCGTTGGAGGCGCCGAAGGTGACGGAGGAAGGATCGCCGTTCGCGGTGATCTCGTAGGTGTCATTGTCCAGGATGGCCAGCATCTCATCGGTGGCGGTCAGGCCGGAAATGGTCTTGGGCCAGGTGCCTTCCCAGTCGCTGCGGCTCAGGTAGGTGGTGGTGCCGGGCAGCCAGTAGTTGATGTCCATATCAGCCAGCTGGTTCTGCACAGCGGTGCCGTTCAGGGTGTAGGCGAAGGTGTTCTCGTCCTTGGCAGCCAGGTTCCAGGTCTGCACCTTGGCGGCGTCGCCGTTCACGGCGCAGCCCTGGGCGGCCAGCACGTTCTGCACAGCCTCGTGCGCGCCGTTGCCCACGGTGAAGTAGTAGTCACCGGCGTCGAGGATGTAGGTGCCCTTGGCGTCATCGCCGGCGGCGCTGGCAGCGGTGGAATCCCAGGAGGCCATGTACTCGGCGTCGCAGACGACGGTCACGGTCTCGGAGGCGCCGGCAGCCAGCTCGGAGGTCTTCTCATAGCCGATCAGCTGGATCGCGGACTTCTCCACGCCGGCCTGCTTGTCATAGTCGGTGTAGGGCACGGAGACGTACAGCTGCACGACGTCCTTGCCGGCCACATCGCCGGTGTTGGTCACGGTCACGGTGGCGGTCACGGTCTGGGCGGCCAGGTCCACGTTCACGCTCTCCAGCTTCTGCTCGAAGGTGGTGTAGCTCAGGCCGTAGCCGAAGGTGTAGGTGACTTCCTTGTCGTAATCCCAGGCTTCGCCGGAGGTGCTGCCCACAGTGGAGGCGGCATTGCCCTGGCCCAGCACGGTATCGGCATAGCGGGTCTCATAGTAACGATAGCCGGTGTAGATGCCCTCGGCTTCCACAATGGCGTCGTTCATGTACACATCGCTGTTGGCGTTGCTCCAGGTCAGGTTGCCGTAGTTCTGGGCGGCGGGAGACAGGGAGTTGGTCACAGCGTAGGTGTCGGTCAGGTGGCCGGAGGGATTCGCGGCGCCGGACAGGATATCGCAGATACCATAGAAGCCATAGCCGCCGGGCATGCCGATCTGCAGGATGGCGTCGATGCCCTCATTGTCGGCCAGCTCCTGGATCTCCATGGCGGAGGAGTTGTTCAGCAGCACGATGACCTTGCCGCCGTTGGTCTGCTTGGCTTCGACAGCCGCGGCGATCAGGTCGCGCTCGTCGTCGCTCAGGCCCAGAGGATCGGTCTGGTTCAGGTTCTGGGAGGCGTCCACACCGGCAGTGCCGGGGGTGTAGTCGCGGTTCTCACTGCCGGAACGGGCAATGGTGATGATCATCACATTGTTCTCCGCCAGGGAGGACTTCCAGTCAGCGTTGGCGCCGTCCATGGCCGCCTGGCTGGGCTCCTTGGAGGTGAACACGCCGTCGATGGTCGGCGCGGTGATGTGGGTGTACACGATGGAGCCGCCCCAGCTGGCGACCTCGGTGGAGAAGGTGCTCTCCAGGTTCTTGTACAGCGTCTCCAGGGTGGTGTTGTACTTGAAGCCCTTGGCCTTCAGCGCGCCGATGAAGTCAACGGTATCGGCGTCCGTGCCGGTGTTCTCGCACAGGCTGGAGCCCATATCGCCGCCCATCACGGGGTTGTAGCTGGAGAAGCCCAGCAGAGACAGCTTCTGGGTCTCATCGGCGGTCAGGGGCAGCGCGCCGTTGTTCTTCAGCAGCACAGCGCCTTCCTCTTCCATCCGCTCACCCAGGTCCTCGATGGCGTCCAGCAGCTCGGTGGTGGACTTGTAATCAGAGGTGTAGGTGTAAGCCTCGGACGGGTCGGATTCGCCGGTGACGACGATCTGGCTCTTGGTGCCGAGGAACTTGTCGATATCCGTGCGGTTGCTTTCAACCACAGGAGTGGCCGCCAGGCTCAGAGCGAGCAGGCTGGCCGTCAGGGTGGTCAGGCCACGCCAGACATTCTTGCTCATGGGTTTTACAAACCTCCTTGTCTTGGTGGAAACATATTCATCACGGAGCGGCTCCGTCCCCCTCGGCCGGAGCCGCCCCGCGGATGACAATGGAATGGATCAGCGGTCCGATCAGACGGACTGCTTGCCATGCGCCTTGCGGAGGCTGTTGAATTCCTCACGGATGGCGGCGTCCTTCTTCGCCTCGGCGGGATCGGACAGGCGCTTCTCCTCGGCGGCCTTGGCGTCGGCCTGACGCTTCAGCTCGGCCTTGTAGGCCTCCTCGCCCTCCTCCTGGCGGATCTTCTCCTCGGCGGAGATGTAGGCACGGCCCTCGGCAGCCGCGGCGGCCTTCTGGTCAGCCACGATGGCGATATGGTCGTACTTGCCGAACTTCTCAACGCCCATGAAGATGAAGATCAGGAAGATGACAACATAGCAGATGGTCTCGCCGCCGATGAAGATCCAGGGCATGGCGGCACGGATGGCCTCGGAGGACAGGCAGCTGGCGCTGTAGCCCACGTTGGACAGCACGATGTTCAGCACGCCGGTGGCGATGCCGGTCATGCCGGCCATGATGGCGCCGTAGATGGTCATGGTCAGACCGTCGGTACGGGCGCCGGACAGGGCCTCCTGATGGTCCAGCACGTCAGCCAGCAGCGCCATGGACAGGTACATGGCGGGGGTGGAGCCCAGGGCCTTGACCACGAAGGAGATGATGACGACGACCTGGTTGGAGGGCGCGATCATACCGATGACGCCGCCGACGATGGCCATCACGGCACCGCAGAAGATGGCCTTGCCCTTGCCGATCTTGCCGGCCAGGATGGGAGCCACCACCATGCCCACGGCGGTGGGGATGGCGCCGATGATGCTCAGGATGCCCTGCACCTGGCCGCCCATGGCCACGGTGTAGTTACCGTTGGCATCGGCGAACATGGCCTGGCAGAAGTAGTTCTGGGAGACGTTCTTCAGCATGCCGCCCAGCTGGTAGCAGAAGAAGAACACCATCATGATGACCCAGAACTTGTCGGCGAAGCAGATCTTGGCCTGCTCGCCGATGGACAGCACCTTCTTGGCGGGCGCGGCCTGGGCGGTCTGGCCCTGGCTCATGGACTCCTCAGTCACGCGCTCACGGGTGAACATGAACTCGACCAGGGCGCCCACCACGGTGATGACCACCAGGGCGATGACGAAGATCTTCCAGTGGTTGTAGGAGGCCTGGGCGTCATACAGGGTGGCACCGTTCAGGGTGTAGTACTCGCCGCCATTCACGGCCACAGCCTCCGCGGGGATGTCCGTGGTCTGATACACGAACAGCAGGGGCAGGAAGAAGGGCAGGATCATGCTGGAGAGGCCCATGGCAGCCAGCGCGGTAGCGTTGGACAGGGTGGCCAGCAGGGTACGGTCGCCGGAATTGCGGGTGGACAGGTTGACCAGGGCCGCATGGGGCGTGTAGTACATGGGATACGCGATGGCAAACCACAGGTTGTAGCCGATGGCGATGCACACCAGCGCGGCGGTCTGGCCGGCGGTGTTGATCGTATCCGTCGCGAAGGGAGAGATGACGAACAGGATCAGCAGCGCCAGGAAGCTGATCGGCACGGAGATCAGCAGCAGCGGACGGGCCTTGCCGGCCTTGGAGGAGCTCTTGTCCATCAGACGGCCGACGATGATGTTGCCCAGCACCACGAAGATGACCGAGATGACGGGCAGCCACTTGAAGAAGTCGCTGGCCCAGCTGTTGATGTTCAGCACATCGGTCATGTACTTGTTGAAGTAGTTGGACAGCACGGAGTTCGCCAGCAGGGCCAGGGTCGGACCCAGCAGGTAGCCCATCACGCCTTCGGGGATCAGCGTGACGTTCGACTTTTTGATCAGGCTCGGAAGCTTGTCAAAAACGCTTGCCTTGGATTGGCTCATACGGAATCCATCCTTTCAATATGATATATCTTCAGGCCCCCGGAGGTACGCCCTCCGGGAGGATGAAACAAAGGGATCAGACCGCGCAGGAGGCGGTGTACTCGCCGCTGCCGTACGTCTGCTCGGTGCCGTCAGGCAGCACCACGGTGCATTCGGTGCCCACGGGGACCTTCACGTTCACGGTGAAGGTGCCGTCCGCCAGCTTCCAGTCGGAGGCCGCCTCGCCGTAGGGCGTTTCCACGGAGGCGGACGCGCTCGTGATGCCGCCGCCGATCAGGGGCTTCACGCGGAAGCGGCGGTAGGCGGGCTCCACGGCCTCGAGGCCGGCCACGCGGCGGTACAGGAAGTCGCCGACCGCGCCGGAGGCGTAATGGTTGTAGGAGATCATGTTGTCCGTGCCGTCGGTGACCTTCAGCGGCAGGCCGTCCTCACCGAGGCCGTTCCAGCGCTCCCAGATGGTCGTGCCGCCGACGCGCACCTCGTACAGCCAGGACGGGCACTTCGTGTTGGTCAGCATCCGGAAGGCGGTCTCCTCCTGGCCGTTGTCCGCCAGGGCGAAGAGGATGTACGGCGTGCCCGGGAAGCCGGTGGCGATGCAGTAGTCCGCGTCCTTCACCAGGCGGGCCAGGTTCTCCGCGGCCTTCTTCTTTTCCTCGCCCTCGAAGATGCCCATGTGGATGGGCAGCACATAGCCGGTCTGGAATTCGGTCTTCAGCTTGCCGTTGCCGTCCGTCAGCAGGCTGCGGTAGGCATCGGCCACCTTCGCGGACAGATCGGCGTACTTCTTTTCGTCCTCCTTCTCGCCCAGGATGCCGGCGATCTTCGACACCAGCGCGCTGGTGTTCTTGAGGGAGGCGGTGCCGGTCCACTTGTTGCGGGCCTGCCACTGGCTCATCTTGGGCGAATCGGGCGCGAGCCAGTCGCCGAAGGTCAGCACGCCGGGCAGCTGCCAGATGTAGCGGCCCTTGCCCACACCGAAGCCCGCCCAGAAGCGGCAGGCCTTGATGTATTTCTTCATCATATCATAGTTGCTGCGCAGCACCTGCCTGTCGCCGGTGGCCTGGTACAGCGCCCAGGGCACCATGACGCAGGCGTCGCCCCAGAAGGCCACCGCCATCGCCGGCATGGTGGCCGGGAAGCCGTAGCCCTGGATCGGCACGGTGTTCGGGATGCCGCCGGAGGGCAGCTGCTCGTTCACCACATCGCGCAGCCACTTGTTCAGGAAGCGGCTCATATCGTAGTGGAAGCAGGCGGTGGGCGCGAACACGCAGATATCGCCGGTCCAGCCCATGCGCTCGTCACGCTGCGGGCAGTCCGTGGGGATATCGATGAAGTTGGAGCGGCTGCTCCAGATGATGTTGCTCTCCAGGCGGTTGATCAGCTCGTTGGAGCACTCGAAGCGGCCGATGCTGGTGATATCGGAGTACAGCGCCAGCGCGGCGACCTCCAGCTTCTCCGGCTCGATGCCCCACACCTGGATGTAGCGGAAGCCCATGTAGCTCATGGTCGGGCTGTAGTGCTGCTTGCCGTCGGTGCCGCAGGTGTATTCCGCCGTGGCCTTGGCGCTGCGCAGGATGGCGTAGTTCGGCTGGCCCTCGGCGTCCACGATCTCGGCGTGGCGCACGGTGATCTTCTGGCCCTTTTTGCCGTCGATGTCCAGCGACACCACGCCGGCGAAGTTCTGGCCGAAATCGTACACGGTGCTGCCGTCAGGCATAGGCCAGGACTTGACCGGCTTCATGACCTCGTGAGCGCGCACGGGCTCGCCGTCAAAGGCGATGAGCTTCGGGGAAATTTTGAGCGTCTCCACCGCGGCGGCGTGCCAGGGCAGCGCGTCGTAGGTCACGGTGGCGTCATAGGTCTCGCCGTCATACAGGTCGACCATCCTGTAGGGGCCGTCGGTGCAGACCTCCCAGGTGGGATCGGTGCCGATGATCTCGGAGGTGCCGTCCTCATAGGTGACGCGCAGCTCCGCCAGCAGGGCCTGACGGTCGGCGGTCACGCGGTTCTTGCGGGTGAACACGAAGGCGCCCACGGCCCAGCCGCCGGCCACATCCGCGATCAGCTCGTTCTCCGCGGCCAGCATGTCGGTCACATCGTAGGTCTGATAGAGCAGTGTGGTTTTATAGGAAGTGAAGCCCGGGGCGAAATACTCGTCGCCGACCTTTTTGCCGTTCAGCTTCAGCTCGTAGATGCCCATCGCGGTGGCGTACAGCCGGGCGGAGGCGACCTTCTTGCCGGCGGCGAAGCGCTTGCGGAAGGTCATGGGCTTCGGGGACACCAGCTTCTCGGTGAAGGTGTAGGCGGGATCGCTGATCCACTGCGCCTGCCAGGCGTCACCCAGCTTGCCGGTCTCGAACACGAGGTCGCGGGTGGCCGTTTCGCCGGTGGAGGCAGTGACGGTCAGGCCGGCACGGTACACGGTGTAGGGCTGCAGCGCGGGGCCCTCATAGGGGATCGCCAGCTGGTCGGTGGTCTCGCAGGACCACTTGCCCACACGAAGCACAGCCTTTTTGACGGTGACGTTCTGTCCGTCGCTCTCCACCGCGTAGCCGAAGCGCGGCTTCGCGGCGTCCGTCACGATATAGCTGTCGGCATTCTCGACGGACAACCGACTGATCTTCAGCATCAGAAAACCTCCTTTATCCGGCATCGACCCGCGATGCCCACAGACAGCAAAACGAAGCAACCGTCATTTCCGGCTGCCGCATTTCAAATCTGTCTGTAATTATAACAGAAACTACCTGTAAAAGCAAGCTGTTTGTCAACAAAAAACCCCGTGTTGTTCACACGGGGTGAAAATGTCAAATTGCGGGTTTACAAAATTCCTGGGATCAGCAGCGGAACGAACACGATCAGCAGGAACACCACGATCAGGCCCAGCAGATACGGCAGCACGGCCTTCGAGATCTTCTCGATGGGCTGGCCGGTGATGCCGGTGGCCACATACAGGTTGATGGCCACGGGCGGGGTGATCATGCCGATGGCGATGCCCACCACGAACAGGATGCCGAAGTGCAGCGTGGAGATGCCCAGATCACGGATCAGGGGCAGGAACACGGGCGTCAGCAGGATGATGGCGGAGGAGGTCTCCATGAACACGCCGGCCACCAGGATGATGACGGAGATCAGCAGCATGATGATGTACTTGTTGGTGCTGACGCTCAGCACGGCGGCGGAGATGGCCTGGGGGATCTTCCAGTTGGCCAGCACCCAGCCGAAGGCGCCGGAGCAGCCGATGATGACCATGATCACGGCGCTGGTGCGGGCGGAACCCAGCATGATGCGGTACAGGTCCTTCAGCGTCAGGTCGCGGTAGATGACGAAGGACACCACCACGGAGTACACCACGGCCACGGCGGCCGCTTCGGTGGGCGTGAAGACGCCGGAGAAGATGCCGCCCAGGATGATCAGCGGCATCAGGATGCCGGGGATGGCCTTGACGAAGGTCTTTGCCACGTTCTTCACGGAGAAGGGCGTGCCGGTGGGATAGTTCTCCCGGCGGGCCTGCACCAGGGCGATGGCGATCAGCACCGCGCCCATGATGATGCCGGGCACGAAGCCGGACTTGAACAGGTTGTTCACGCTCTCCTCGGCGATAACGGCGTACAGCACCATGGGCACGGACGGCGGAATGACCACGCCGATGGTGCCCGCGGCGGCGATCAGCGCGGCGGAGGCGTCCTCCTTGTAGCCGCGGGCCTTCAGCTCGGGCACCAGCGTGCCGCCCACAGCGGCGGTGGTGGCGGCGCCGGAGCCGGAGATGGCCGCGAAGAACATACCGGCCAGCACGGACACCACGGACAGGCCGCCCTTCAGCCAGCCCAGCAGGCTCTCGCAGAATTCCACCAGCACCTTCGAGATCTTGCCCTTGCTCATCAGGTCGCCGGCCAGGATGAAGAACGGCACGGCGGTCAGGGAGGTGGAGTTGCAGGCCTCGAACATGCGCTGGATGACCATCATCATCTTGGCGCTGCCCAGGCCGGCGAAGATCGTCACGCCGGCGGCGGCGGCAATGGAGAAGGCCACGGGCACGCCGATGAGCAGCAGCACCGCGAACACGATAAACAGAATGGCGGCCATCAGCTCTTCGCCTCCTTTGCGGCGGGCTCAAGGATCTCCTCCAGCATCATCACCAGGGCGTGGTAGCCCATGATGACCATGCTGACGGGCATCACGATATACACATCCTTCATGCGCAGCGGGATGCTGGTGGCGGTCTTCGTCAGGCGCGCGCAGTAGCTGAAGCCGTAGTACGCCAGCACGATGAACAGCGCCAGGCAGATGAGATGCACCAGCACGCGCATCGCCTTGCCGGCCTTCGCCGGCATGGCGTTCTGCAGTACGGTGATGGCGATGTTGCCGCCATGGCGGTACACGCAGGTGGCGCCCAGGTAGGTGGACCAGATCAGCAGATAGCGCGTGACCTCCTCCGTCCAGGCGCGGGAGGTGAACCAGGTACGCCAGATGATCTGCAGCGTGACCACGATGACCAGCGCCGCCAGCAGCAGCACGATCAGCGCGCCGCAGACCGTATCCAGCAGATGGCTGATTTTCTTCAATACTTTCATGCGTCACTCCGTAAAAAACAGGGCAGAAGGCCCGGAAGAGCCTTCTGCCCCAGGGATGGGTTACTCAGCCAGGGCAGCCTGGATGCGGGCGATGTAATCGGCGTACTGGGGATACGCGTCGTACACGCTCTGCACAGCCTCACGGAAGGAATCGATGTCGGGATCCTCGCAGACCTCCACACCGTGCTCCTTGATGGCCTCCAGCTGGGAAGCCTGCTGCTCGGCGACCCAGGCGCGCTCGTAATCGGCGGCCTCCTGGGCGGCGGTCAGGAAGATCTCCTGGGTGTCGGCGTCCAGAGAGTTGAACACCTCCAGGCTCATGGTGATGATGGCGGTGGCGTAGGAGTGGCCGTCCAGGGTCACATACTTCTGGTTGTAATCCCACAGGCCGTAGGAATAGATGACGTTGATGGGGTTCTCCTCACCCTCGATGGTGCCCTGCTGCATGGCGGTCAGCGCGTCGGCCCAGGCCATGGGCACGGCGTTCACCTTCAGGGCGGTGAAGGTGGCGGTGTACACGGCGTTCTCCATCACGCGCAGCTTCAGGCCCTCCAGGTCGGCGGCGCAGGTGACAGGGCGCACGGAGTTGGTGATGTTGCGGAAGCCGCGCTCGGCATAGGCCAGGCCCTTCAGGCCGGCGTCCTCGAGGGTATCCAGCAGCTCACGGCCGATCTCGCCGTCCAGGATCTTGTAGGCTTCCTCATTGGAGGCGAACAGGAAGGGCATATCCAGCACGCCCATCATCTCGGAAAAATTGACGAAGGGGCCGGAGGTGATGATGCCCATATCCAGCATGCCCATGGACATGGAATCCAGCATATCGGTCTCGCCGCCCAGGGCGCCGTTGGGATAGATCTCGATCTTGTACTCACCGTTGGTGCGCTCCTCCACCAGCTCGGCGAACTTCTCGGCCGCGACCTGGAAGGAATCCTGCTCGTTGACGGTGGTACCCAGCTGGAACACGGTCTCAGCCGTGGCGGAGAAGGTCAGGCACAGGGCCAGCACCAGCGCCAGAATGACAGACAGCTTCTTCATGATCAGTTGCTCCTTTGCACTTTTTTCGGCAGTAACGGAACTTCAGCAAGATAAAGTCCGGAGACCATTGTACCGCAGAAATTTGATTTGTCAACACTAATTACGAAAAAAAGCAAACGAAAAACCGTCCCCGCGCATTTCCGTTCGGAAATCCTCCATGAGGACGGTATGATTCAGCCTTCGGCGCTTTCCGGCACGGTGTTCTCCTGCATGAAGGCGTAGAATTCCGGGTGGGTGCGCTTCATCCGCAGGAATTTGTAATCCGCCGTCATGAAGCAGTGCTCCGAGGACGCCGTGCCGACCGTTTCACCGTCCGCGTTCCGCAGCGTATAGGTCAGCGTGCAGGTGACGCCGTTGAAGGCTGTGCAGCGCACGTCCACGGTCACCTCGTCCCGGAAGGTGGTGGTTTTGAGGTATCTGAAGCTGACGGCGGTGGTCGGGATCAGGATGCCGGCGGCCTCGAGGCGCTCCAGCCCCCAGCCGGCCTGCTCGAGCCATTCCACCCGGGCCTCCTCCATCCAGCGGATGTAGTTGGAATGATGCGTGATGCCCATGCGGTCGGTCTCGTAATACTGCACGCGGTGGGTGTACGGCCTGAAGGTCATCATCTTATTTGCCCTCGCTGATGCGGCGCTTGATGTCCGACACCAGGCTGGCGGTGCCGGCGTCCGCCTTGATGTTTTTCGCGACCAGGTTGCAGGAGTACAGGATGGTGGAATGGTCGCGCCCGCCGAAGGCCTGGCCGATCTGCGGCAACGACAGGCCCACCAGCTCGCGGGTCAGGTAGATGGCCATCTGCCGGGGCACGGTGACCTCGCGCCGGCGGGACGCGCCGGTGATATCCTCCGGCGCCACACTGTAGTAATCCGCCACGGCGTTGATGACCACATCGGCGGTGACCACCCGGGGCGGATCGTGGGCGAAGGATTCCCGAAGCGCCTCCTCGGTCAGGGACACCGTGATGGGCTTGTTGGCCAGGTTCGCGTAGGCGTTCAGCTTGATCAGCGCGCCCTCCAGCTCACGGATGTTGCTGTCGATGCGCATGGCGATGAGCTGCTGCACGTCGTCCGGCACCACCCAGTGCTCGAACTCCGCCTTTTTGCGGAGGATGGCCACGCGGGTATCGACGTCGGGGCGCTGGATATCGGCGATCAGGCCGCCCTCGAAGCGGCTGCGCAGGCGCTCGGTCAGATGCGGGATGTCCCGGGGCGGACGGTCGCTCGTCACCACGATCTGCTTGTTGGCTTCCTTCAGGGCGTTGAAGGTGTGGAAGAACTCTTCCTCCGTGGCCACACGGCCGCCAATGAACTGGATATCGTCCACCATGAGGATATCCACATTGCGGAACCGCGCGCGGAACTCCTCCATGCGGTTCTGCTGGATGGCGGTGATCATCTCGTTGGTAAAATCCTCTGAGGTGAGATACAGCAGCCGGATGCCCTCGTGCTCCTCCTGGGCGTAATGGCCGATGGCGTGCATCAGGTGCGTTTTGCCCAGGCCCACGCCGCCGTAGATGAACAGCGGGTTATAGGCCTGCGCGGGCGCCTCGGCCACGGCCACCGCCGCGGCCCGGGCGAAGCGGTTGGCGCTGCCCACCACGAAGGTCTCGAAGGTGTATTTGGGGTTCAGGGTCACGCCGGCGCTTTTGGTAACGGTGACCTCCGGCTGGGCGGCGGCTTTGGCCTTGCGCTCATCCAGCTCCTTCTGCGTCAGCACCATCACGCTGACGCTCTGCCCGATGGCCTTTTCGGCGCACGACGAGAGGATCTCCATATAATTGGAAACGACAAAAGCCCTCAGAAACTCGGCATCGGACAGCAGCGTCAGCACACCGCCCTCCAGGGATACGGGGTGGACGCTGTCGCCCAGGAAGGTATGATAGGGAACCGGGCCGATCTCCTGCTGGACCAGCTGGCTTGTTTTCTCCCATGCCTCTTTCACGTCCATCGGACGGACACTCCTCCCGTGGTTCAAACTGCGGCCATTTTCCACAGGCATTGTGGAAAAGGACTTGTTGAAATCTTTTTGTAATAATTTGCAACACAAATCATACCACGAAAAAAGCGTTTTTTCAAGGGGTTGTGGAAAAAATGTGAAGATTTTGTTGCGTGGTTGTGGAAAATCGGTTTTGGAGGCGCGCCGGGACCGGACTGCAGCCGTATCTGTTACTGCTCAAGCCTCGCTTTTTTGCAGTGCGTGTTCCACGCTTGATCTGAAGAAGGAACGGGAAGTCCTTTCCGCGCGGCGGAAAGGACCAAAGGCCGCCGGGACACAAATCAA
>R14__coassemble_271_pt1 | contig 40639 bp, 33 predicted proteins | sample R14__metabat2_high_PE_015 | metagenome-assembled genome bin R14
TGCTGCCTGTGATCCCCTCTGAGGAGGAGTTCCCCTACGCCATGCGTCTGGTGAGCGAGATCCTGTCCTCCAACGGCTCCTCCTCCATGGCCTCTGTCTGCGGCTCCACCCTGTCCCTGATGGACGCCGGTGTGCCGATCCATGCCCCTGTGGCCGGCGTGGCCATGGGCCTGATCAAGGACACCGAGTCCGACAAGGTGGCCGTGCTGACCGATATCCAGGGCCTGGAAGACTTCCTGGGCGATATGGACTTCAAGGTGGCCGGTACCATGAACGGTATCACCGCCATCCAGATGGATATCAAGATCGCCGGCATTGACCGCACGATCCTGAAGCAGGCCCTGACGCAGGCTCTGGCCGGCCGTCTGCATATCCTGGGTATCATGCTGGATTGCCTGGGCCAGCCCCGTGAGCAGCTGAGCCAGTACGCGCCCAAGATCATCCGCTTCACCATCAATCCCGAGAAGATCCGTGAGGTCATCGGACCCGGCGGCAAGATGATCAACAAGATCATCGCCGAGACCGGCGTGAAGATCGACATCGAGGATGATGGCCGCGTGTTCATCTCCACCCCCGATCAGGCGGCTGCCGACAAGGCCCGCAAGATCATTGAGGGCATTGCCAAGGATATCGAAGTGGGCGATGTGTTCACCGGCAAGGTGGTCCGCATCATGAACTTCGGCGCCTTCGTGGAGCTGGCTCCCGGCAAGGATGGCATGATCCACATCTCCAAGCTGGCGGATCACCGCGTGGAGAAGGTCGAGGACGTGGTGAAGATCGGCGACGAGCTGGAGGTCAAGGTCAACGAGATCGACGCCCAGGGCCGCATCAACCTGATCCGTACCGACATCGAGTACACCAACACCAACACGGCTCCCCGCCGTCCCGAAGGCGGCGCGCCCCGCTTCGGCAACCGTCCTCCCCGCCGCGAGAGCCGCGGCTGAGAAGGCGCGTTCCCGCAAGGGGACAGCCTGAGCTGACTGCCCACATCGCAAAAGTCCACAGCATGGGCTTTTGCGATTTTTTTCAGGGCGGAGAAAGGACTGTTCATGGTCAATCAAAGCGCGGCTCCCGTGATCCCGGTGGAGAGCTGGACGATGTCCAACGGGCTGCGGGTCGTGGCGGACCGCCTGCCGTATCTGCGCTCCGTATCCATCGGCGTGTGGTTCCGGGTGGGCTCGCTGATGGAAAAGCCGGAGGAGAGCGGCCTGTCGCACTTCCTGGAGCATATGGTGTTCAAGGGCACGGCCCACCGCACCGCCCGGCAGATCTCCGAGGAGATGGACGCCGTCGGCGGCCAGCTGAACGCCTTCACCGGCAAGGACTGCACCTGCTTTTACGCCAAGGTGGTGGATGATTTTCTGCCCCTGGCGGTGGACATCCTGGCGGATCTGACCGTCCACGCGACCCTGGAGCCCTCCGAATTCGAGCGGGAGCGAGGGGTCATCCTGGAGGAGATCGCCATGGATGAGGACGATCCCGAGGACCTGTCGCACGACCTGCTGGCCGGGGCCCAGTACCGCGGCCAGAGCGCGGCCATGCCGATCCTGGGGCCGGAAAAGCAGGTGAGCGCCTACACCCGCGAGGAGCTGCAGGCCTACCGCCAAAGCCATTACCGCCCGCAGGATACGGTCATCTCCGTCTGCGGCAATTTTGACCCGGAGGCCCTGAAGGCGCTGCTGGAGCGTTTCTTCGGCGAGTGGCGCAGCGACGCGGAATGGCTTGATTTTCCGGCGGAGACGCTGCTGCACGGGCAGGTCGCCATCCGCGAAAAGGACACCGAGCAGCTGCACCTGTGCATGGGCTTCCCGGGCTTCGGCTTCGACGCGCCGGAGATGGTGGCCTACGGCGTGTTCGGCGCCATCCTGGGCGGCTCCATGTCATCCCGCCTGTTCCAGCGCATCCGCGAGGAGCTGGGCATGGCGTACTCCATCTACGAAAGCCCGAACAGCTTCGTCAGCTGCGGCAGCTTCACCGTGTACGCCGGCGTGTCGCCGAAGAACGGCCCACGGGTGCTGGAGGAGATCCAGAGCGAAATGACGAAGCTGCTGCGGGACGGCATCACCGAAAAGGAATTCCGCGATACGCAGCAGCAGTTCCGCTGCAGCTATCTGCTGGGTCTGGAAAGCCCCGGCGGGCGCATGCAGGCCAACGGCCGTCTGCTGCTGCACAAAAACATCGTCCGTCAGAATGACGAAATGGACCGCCGCATCGCCGCGGTGACCATGGACGAGGTGATGGACGCCGCCCGTGCCGTGCTGCTGAATCCGCCGAGCCTGGCCGTCATCGGCCGCACCGCCGGCGAATACGCGGACTGGAAGGGGGCCATCGGATGAACGAGCGTCTGGTCTGCCTGGACATCGGGGACGTGCGCATCGGCGTGGCCGTCAGCGATCTGACCCGCACCATCGCGACGCCGGTGGAGGTCATCACCCGCGTGGGCTTCGGCCCGGATGTGAAAAAGATCGCCGCCGTCTGCGAGCGCTACGGGACCCGTGAGATCCTCTCCGGCCTGCCCCTGAACATGGACGGCACGGAGGGCTTTCAGGCGCAAAAGGTCAAGCTTTTGTGTGAACAGCTTGAAAAAGCCGGCTATATCGTGTATTATCAGGATGAGCGGCTGACGACCGTCACGGCGGAGAGTGCTCTGCTGGAGGGCGGCATGCACCGCGAGGACCGCAAGCGGAACGTGGACAAGGTGGCCGCGGCGGTTATCCTGCAGCAGTATCTGGATACCATGAATACCGCGCGCACCGCGCAGCATGAGGAGGAGCAAACCATGGCTGACAATAACGAGGAGTTCTTCGATTACGAGGACGAGCCCAATATCATTGAGCTGGAGGACGAGACCGGCGAGGTCGTGACCTTCGAGTTCCTGATGCCCATCGAGTACAACGGCGATCAGTACATGACGCTGATGCCTGTGACCGAGGACAGCGAGGATGAGGAAGAGGCCGAGGTCGTCATCATGAAGATCGATGCCGACGAGGAAGGCAACGAGTGCTACATCCCCGTGGAGGATGAGGACACCCAGGCCGCCATCTTCGAGCTGTTCCTGCAGGCGATGGAGGACAGCGAGGAGGAATAAGACTTCGCTTGCTCCTCAAACCTGTGGTTTGAGGAGCAGAACAGATTTTGCTGGTCGCTTCGCTCCCGGCCGCAAAATCCGCAAGGAATCTCTTTTTGCTCCCGCATCGCAGGCGATGCTCCGCAAAAAGAGTCCTCGTGCCGGCAAAGCCGGCATTGCGGATTGCAGTCAAGGGGCTGCGGCCCCTTGACAATTCCCTGGGCCTGAGCGGTAACATACTCCGGCTTCCGCAGACACAACAAAGGCACCGCTTCCCCGGCATGGGAGGCGGTGCCTTTTGAAAACCTGTTTCGATTCATTCCACCACGGGCTCCATGGCCTCGCCGCCGTCGGTAAAGCCGGTGAAGGCGTCGTAGAAGGCGCACTGGGTCGCGACTAGATACACATTGACCAGCAGCTGCAGCAGCATGCTGACCGTATCGGAGAGCACGCTGCCGAACACGGAGGACAGCAGGCTCGCGGCCATGACCGCGGCCATATCCAGCAGCACGAAGAACAGCTCCAGGGAGAACAGCTGCAGCTTGCGGCCCTCCATGATCTCCCGGCTACGGCGGATGCAGGCCATGATGCCCGTTTCGGGACGGTCGGCCAGCACCACGGAAGCCATGGCGCACCGCAGCAGCGACTGCACCACCGGCACCGTCATCAGCGCGATGGATGCGGTGACGAGGGCGGAGGCCAGCCCGGTGGAGGTCAGCAGACCCGAGAAGGCGGAGTACGCGGTGAAAATGTACAGGCCCACCCCGGGCAGCGCCCACAGCGCGGCCTTCAGGTACACCAGCAGATTCAGCGCGATGGCCTTCAGCGCGCAGGGCAGCCGCTGCAGGATGATGCCGAAATCCGGCTCCGTGTTGCCGCGCAGCAGCGTGAGCAGACTCCAGGTCAACCCCAGGGACAGCGCCGGCGTGATGATCCACATGACCGCCTGCACGATCCAGGAGAGCAGCAGACCGTTCTGCAGGAAGGACATCAGCTGGCGCTCCCATTCGTCGATGCTGTAGAGCTGGGCAGCCGTGGCGGTCTCGTAGAAAACATACAGCCTGTCCGACAGGGAGCCGCCGGTCAGGGTCGTGACCACGGTGGACAGGATGCCCGGCAGCAGGGCGAGAAGGCCCGCCACCAGGGCGAAGGGCATCGCGGGCTTCAGCGCCTGCCAGGCCCGCCGCCGCAGGATCACATTGGGAACATAGTTGCTTTTCGGATCCATGTCAGACTCCTTTTCCTTTCGGGCTTACGGCTCGTCAACGCCGGCCTCTTCATCGAGATTCATGCACAGCTGCTTGAAGTCCATTTTCTTTTTGGGCCTGTCCTTCGTGGGGCGGCGCTTGTCGCGGGGGCAGGAATTGACGCTGTCACAGTAGGTGCAGGGGCCGACGTCGCCGTCTGTCACGGGGGCGTTGTCGATCACGCCGCCGCGGATCGATACGCAGTGCTCCTCGGCCTTTGCGGTACAGTGCAGCATCAGCTGCGTCATCCGGGTATCCGAGAGCACACGGGAATCGGCGTAGACAGAGCCGTCCTTCTTCAGCCTGACCGGGATGGAGGGATGCTCCGGATCCTGATCCTGCGCGCGGATCAGCTATGGATCGTTGCTGAACACGCCGTTGCGGCGCAGCTTCTTTTCAGATGCCTCATCGGCTGCCACGGGATCGTCATCCGGCAGCGAGACCACGGGATCGGTGACCTGCTGATAGAGCAGGCCGGCGACCCGGTCGCCCCGTCCCTCGGCCACGGCGCGGCCGTAGAGCACGGTCTGCAGCTGACGGCCCTCCCACAGATCGCCGGGATCCAGGTCCTTCGCGGAGGACTTGTAGTCGGTGACGGCAATATAACGGCCGCCGGGGGTCACGTATTCGTCCACGCGGTCCACGCGGCCGTTCAGCGCCACGGCGGGGCCGACGGAGGGATGCAGCATCAGCGGCGGCAGGCTGCCCTCCTCGGACATGCCGAAGGGCAGCTCGGTCTCCGTGTTCACGAAGAGACTGTTGGCCAGGCTGCGGCGGGTGTGGTGGCAGGTGCGGCGCACAGCCTTCACGGCGGCGCGGGCTTCGGTGCGGCCGATGCCGTCCTCATCCAGGGGACCTCCGGCCCATTCCGCGGTCAGCGGCGGCAGGATGCGGTCCAGCAGCGCGTCGGTCTCCGCGTCGGAGATCGCCGGCCAGCCGGGCAGCCTGCGGCCCTCCCGCAGGAACCGGCACAGCACCAGGTGGTTGAAGTTGCCGCGGTCCAGGGCGGAAAACGCGTAGGGCTGCCTGGGCACGGGCCGCAGACCGTAGGTCATGAAGTGACGGTAGGGGCAGGCGGCGAAGGCTTCCAGCCGGGAGGTGGAGATCCTGTCCGCGCCGAACAGCCTCGAGGCCAGCTCCGGCGGCAGGGGACGCGTCTGATCGTCCGCCGTCAGCACGGAGAGCATCTGGTCGGTGACCCGCGCGGTGCTCTTCATCGTGAGCAGCGTACGCAGCGCGTTTTCCCACTCGGCGTCCATGGCTTCGGGCATGCCGTCGGCCAGCTGCCGCAGGCGCACGGAAAGCCCCTCCAGCGCGGGCAGCGGGGAAACGGGGCTCTGATAGCCGATGCCGGTAACGCCGCCGGTCCGCTTCAATGTAGGGAACAGGGCCTGGATGTCATCCAGGATGGCGGCAGTCTGCAGGGCGGAGCCGTTCATGCCGGCGGCGGCGCAGGTCAGCACAAGGCTGCGGGACGGCAGCGCGAAGGTGCGGTAGAAATCGGAAAGCCGCAGCGCGCTCTGCTCGTCCTCCGTCAGGCCGACGGGGCGCCGGCTGTCCTCGGAAAGACGGCGGCGGTCGGCGTCGCTGAGCAGGCTGTCCATGGAGGAGGCCAGCACGCCGTCCTGCATCCGCATCACGATCAGCAGGTCGATCTGCCCGGGCATCAGATGGCCGCATTCGCCCACCAGCACGGCGTCGGATACCTGCGGCAGCGAGGAAAGCTGCAGCCGCTGGAGGCCGGCCTCCATCAGGCGGGAAAGCTCCTCCAGGGTGGCGCGGCGGCCGTTGAGCAGCAGCACGGTCTCGTCCATCAGGTCCAGCAGCTTCTGCCACACCTGGCGGTTGACGGAGGCCTCCGATTCCATATGGTTTTCCAGCAGCATCCGCTCCCGGTTTTCCAGGGCCTCCGCGCTGCCGGATTCCTCGAGCAGCGTGTAAAGGGCGGTGACGGATTCCTCGCCGGTGCGGGCGCTCTTGAGATTGTCCCGCAGATGCACCATGGGGGTGACCAGCCGCAGGCGCAGCGCCTCCATGGCGGGGGCGTCGTCGCCGCGGGTGAAGGGCGTCAGCCACTTTTTGCGGCGGATGCCCCAGGTGATGGCATAGTTCTCCAGCAGCTGGGCCTCGTCGGCGGAGAGGGCGGAGAAGCCGCTGCGGGCGGCGTCCAGCACATCCTCCTGCCGCCACCCGGCGCTGACGGCGTTCAGCGAGGCGGTCAGCAGACGGCACAGGCCGTGCCGCAGCAGACTGCTCTTGCGGGTGAGGTACACGGGCACCCCGGCGGCGGTCAGCGTAACATGCAGCAGCGCGGACACGGGGCCGGGCAGCGCCACCGCCATGCGGGACCAGGGCGTGCCGGCCTGATGCCGCTTCAGCAGCAGCTCGGCGCAATAGCAGGCCTCGTCCGCGGGGGTCGCGGCGGTGTGCAGCCGGATCGTTTCCGGATGGAAGGGCTGCTCCCACGGCGTGGCCACGCGGCGGAACAGCTGATGCTCCAGCCAGTCCAGCTCAGGCTCGCGGCCGGTGGGCGGCTGGGGCAGCATATGCTCCGTGACGGGGATGCCGGCGTCGTTCAGCATACCGCGCAAACGCGCGACCGAGGCGCGCTGGGTGGCAAACACCCGGCCGTCCGGAGCTTTTTCGATGTCCATGACCATGGCCACAGTCAGGGAATGCCCCAGCCGGGCCAGCTCGCACAGCAGCTCGCAGAAGGGCAGACGCAGCACATCAAAGCCATAGACCAGCACATCGGCGTCCGTGGCCAGGCCGCTTTCCTCCAGCCGGGCCAGCGCCTCGCGGTCACGCTGCAGGGCGTCGGTCATGCGTCCGTCGATCAGCTGCCGGTAGGTCTGCCACACCAGGGCCACATCGCGGGTCTTGGCGGCAAAGCTGCCGGTATAGCCGCCGCTCAGCGCGGCCAGGCTTTCGGGCGTCAGGCCGGCGTTGGCCATATCCTCCGTCAGGGCGGCCATGCGGGACGGCAGACCGACCCGCTCCGTCACGGAGGCATAGTATACCAGCTGCTTTTCCGCCTGCTTCAGCGCCATGGAGAAGGCCATGGCCTTGCCGGCGCCGCTGAGCTGGGGCAGGGAGGACCCGCCGGCGGCCTCGCGCACACGGCGGCGCAGGCGGCTGGGGGACAGCACATCCATGTTGAAATAGCCGTTCAGGTTCAGTCGGCGGAAAAGCTCACGCTCGGCCTGCAGGGTGTACTGCTCGGGCACCAGCAGCAGCACGCGGCGTCCTTCCGCGTGGTATTCGCCCACCCGGGCGATGACGGTATCCAGCAGGCTGCCGGCGCGGCCGCCGAGGATCGTTGCGGGCATGGTCCGCCTCCTTGTGTCAGGTGTCACTCTCGTCTGATACGGCAGCGCGCAGCACGCGGTAGCCGTCATCGCGGTCCAGTACCTCCACACGCTCATACAGCGTTTTGAGGTATTTGGCGCAGCTGTCCGCGCCCTGCTGCTTGCGGATCACCAGATACAGCGCTCCGCCCGGCTTCAGCGCGGCGGCCGCGTCGGCGAACATTTTGTAGATGACCTGCTTGCCTGCGCGGATGGGCGGATTGGTGATGACGGCGTCGAAGCGCCTCCCCGCCAGGGCGGCCATGCCGTCGGATTCGAGGATCTCGCAGGCGACGCCGGCGGCCTTCGCGTTTTTCCGGGTCAGGTCCAGGGCACGCAGATTGACATCCGCCATGATGACCCTGGCCGAAGGGTTGGCCGCCGCGACGGCGATGCCGATGGGGCCCCAGCCGCAGCCGAGATCCAGCACATCGCCGGTGAGCGGCGGCAGATTGTCCAGCAGCAGCCGCGTGCCGGGGTCCAGCTCCCCCCGGGAAAATACGCCCGCGTCGGTCTCGCAGGTGATACAGCGTCCGCCGTACACGAAGGAGCAGCTCACCGGCCGCGATTCACAGGAGGGCTCGCGGGTATAGTACTGTTCGTTTTCCATGGTTCATTCCTCCATGCCGGCGCTTTGACGCAGGGCGCGCAGCTCCTCCGGCGTGGCCTCGCGCCAGGCGCCCTCCGGCAGATCGTCCGGCAGCGTCAGCGGGCCGAAGGTCTCCCGGTGCAGCGTCAGCACGGTGCGGCCCACCGCCTCGAACATGCGCTTGATCTGATGAAACTTGCCCTCATGCACGGTCACCCGCGTGTCGGCGCCGTCCGCGCCGGAGCGCAGGATCACGAGGTCGGCGGGCGCGGCGGTGAAATCACCCAGGTCAAGCCCGTCGCGGAAGACGGCGACATGGCGCGGCTCCAGGGGCCCGTCCACATGGGCGAGGTAGGTCTTGTCCACATGCCGCCCCGGGGCCAGCAGCCGGTGATTCAGCTCGCCGTCGGTGGTAAAGAAGAGCAGGCCGGTGGTGTCCTTGTCCAGCCGGCCGACGGGCATGCAGCCGATCGAAGCGTACACCGGCGGCAGCAGATCCATCACGGTGGGCTGCTTTTTGTCCCTCGCGGCGGTCAGCAGACCGGCGGGCTTGTGCAGCAGCACATGGCGCTCCAGCCGGGTATCCACCGGTTTGCCGCCGACGGTCAGCGCGCAGCCGGGGGCAACGGACGCGCCGGGATCGGTCAGCACCGCGCCGTCCACGGAAACGCCGCCCCGGCGGATCATCCGCCCGACCTCCGAGCGGCTGCCCAGGTCCAGCGTGGCCAGCAGCTTGTCAAGGCGCATCAGCGGTCCGCCTCCATGCTGCCGGTATAAACGCTGCCGGCCAGCGTGCGGAAGGGGATCACCGGCAGGCACAGCACCACAAAGGCGATGCCGATGACGATGACATTGGCGTCCGGCGCGGGCAGATGGATGCCCGAGGCCAGATCGGAGAGAGCGTCCACCACGGCCCGCATATAGGTCGCGGAGGCAATGGCGGTCACGATGGCAAAGGGGATGAACAGCAGCAGCGTCACCAGCCACTGCGCCAGCACGCGGGCGTGGCGCAGCAGTCTGCGGCCCTTGCCCACGCCGGCGGCGAAGCAGTGCCGCAGCCCGGAGTGGAAGCCCAGGCCCACGGCGGCGGGCAGCAGCGTGGCGCCGTACAGCAGCAGCACCCGGGTCACGCCGGTCACGGTGGCGCCGCCGCCCAGGTTCTTCACAAAGCGCAGCAGGGTGAAAACATCGTTGAAGCCCTCGATGGTGGGGGCGTTGATGACATACACCAGGAAGCCGGTGGCGGCAAGGAAGGGCAGCCACCACAGCAGCACGGGCCAGGCCCGCAGCCCCTGACGCAGCTTGCGGCGGTATTCCCGCGGCGAGACAAGGTGCAGCAGGGACAGATGTCCGTCATGATCGAGGGCGCGCATGGCCTCGGCCATATTCTGCCGGGCAGGCAGCACGATGAGCACAAACAGCACCGGCGTCAGCAGGGCCAGCAGGCGGGTCTGCGCCCGCACCAGAAACAGCAGCGGCGCGAGCACGATCAGCCGCAGCAGCAGTTCCAGCACGATGGCGGCCAGCAGGCCCGGCACATGCGCGCGATAAAGCGTCCACGCGCGGGACAGGGATCTTTTCAGCATGACGATGAGCCTCCGTTCGCCGGTGTCCCGGCGTGATTCGTACCTATTATACATGACCCGGGGCGGAATTGCAATCATGACCGGGGCGGAATCGCGGACGGGAAGACGCGAAACCGCCTGTACGGACGGCAATCAAAAGGGGAGGACCCGCAAGCGGAGCCCTCGCCCGGAAAAATACGCGTTTGGTTTGGCATATTCACCCGTTCAGCGATCATTTACGCACTGATCTTCGCGGTGCGCCGCGGCCGGAGCGGGCCGGTCCTTTCCCGATCGTCGGGCGGTCAGTTGTCCTCCACAACGATCATGTTCGGCCAGTGCGCCTCGATCACGCTGTCCGGATAATAGGTATCCAGCAGCTCCTCAATGCCGCTCTCCGGCTGGGGCTGGGTCTTGCGCGTGGCGTAGCGGACCATGGCGCACATCGTCAGCAGGGCATTCAGCAGCATCACGACCATCAGGACCCAGGTGATGATCTTGCCGGTCAGCGGCGGGATCTTTTCGATCAGCGCGTTGATGCGCGGATACAGCGTTTTGATCCACACCAGGCCGGCAATGCCCCAGAAGAAGCAGAAAAGTACGCAGGTGCGTCCGCCGATGTTCAGCGGCAGATAGCTGTAATCCCAGAAAACGGTACCGAACACCAGCTCCGTGAAAACGCTGCACAGGTACTCGAACACGCCGCCGATCAGGAAGGCGCCGCCGAACACCCAGCGGTCGTTCTTGTCCTTCAGCGGCAGCAGGGAGATGGTGAACAGCACTGCGCCCAGGCCCCAAACGAAGCTGAACGGGCCGTACAGTACGCTGGAGCGGTTCATCCACTCGCCGTTCACCAGGCCGCAGTACACGGTCTCGATGAGATCGCCGCCGAGGCCGCTGATCAGAAAGACCCAGAAGATCTTGTCCAGACCGAAGCTCTGCGCGAACACATAGCTTTCGGCGTTCCCGTCATCGATGCCGGGGTAGGCCTTCCGCAGACGGCGCCAGACGGAAGCGCGGATGCGGTCCGCCAGCGCTGTCTTGCGCCCCTGCCGGTCGTAGGCCTCCAGACTGCCGCTTCGTCCGGCTTTTTTCAGCGCAACGATATCCACGATCACCGCGGCGGAAAGGATCCACTCCAGCACGCGCACGACCGTCAGATCGGTCACGCGCCACACGACGGACATCAGGGGCTGCAGCAGATGATAGGCCAGCAGATACACAAGGGCCGGCACACAGCCGTACAGCAGGCCCCGGACCGTGCCGGAGAACAGGCGCTCCCGCTCCCGGATATTCCGAAGCTGCGGGCACAGGCGGCGCACGAAGAAGCCGATGACCCGGTCGACCACTGCCGAAGCGACCAGCGTGATGATGAACTGGTGCAGAAAATTGCTGCCGGCCTGCGGAAGGGCGCATACCAGCACGGCCATCAGCACACCGCTCCGCATATTCAGCGGGAGCGACAGCACACCCACGCGCACAGCCTGCCCGCGCTGTACCGAGCTGTATATGGCCTCAACGCACCAGCCGAGCAAACCGTAAACCAATGCCGCGAATACCAGCTTGTAAAGTGCCGAGATCATTGACCGGACCTCCTTTTTGCCTGTAAACAGAAAAAGGATAGCAGCCCGATATCGCGCTGTCAAGGTAACAAGCGTTCGTGAGTGTGCCAAAAAAATGCCCGCCCGGCCTTTCGACCGGGCGAGCGGAAATGGCCGCATAAGGGCGGGAAATGAACCGAGTGGTATTGTCATCGCAGGCAGGTCCGTTTTGACCGGCCAGGTCAGCGGGTCAGCTCCTCCGCCAGCCGCTCCAGCTGCGCCCGGCTGCTTTCGCTGAGCGCGGACTGCACGGTGACCGTCGTTTCCGTGAAGGTCAGGTTTTTGCTGCCCTCCAGCAGCTTGCGCATCACCTTCGCGGCCATCGGCGCCCAGCTGCCGTTTTCGATCAGGCCGACGGTGCGGTTCTGATAGGCGCGCTCCGTCAGATGCTCGATGAACTGCTTCATGAAGGGGAACACATCGCCGTTGTAGGTCGGGGACGCGAGCACCAGCTTGCTGTAGCGGAAGGCGTCCTCCACATTCTCCGGCATATCGGAGCGGGCCAGATCGGTCAGCACCACCTTCGGGCAGCCCTTCGCCCGCAGCAGGTCCGCCAGCGCTTCGGCGGCCTTTTTCGTGTTGCCGTACACGGAGGCGTAGGCGATGACCACGCCCTCCTCCTCGGGACGGTAGGAGGACCAGGTATCATACAGGCCGAGATAGTAGCCGGGGTTTTCCGTCAGCACGGGGCCGTGCAGCGGGCAGATGATGCCGATCGGCAGCCCGGCGGCCTTCTTCAGCACGGTCTGCACCGGCGCGCCGTACTTGCCGACGATGCCGAAATAGTATCGACGGGCTTCGCACGCCCAGCCCTCCGGATCCTCCACATCGTTCGCGCCGAACTTGCCGAAGCCGTCCGCGGAGAACAGCACCTGATCGGCGTCGTCATAGGTCATGATGACCTCGGGCCAGTGCACCATCGGCGCGCCGATGAAGTGCAGCGTGTGCCGGCCGAGGGGCAGCACGGAGCCCTCCTTCACGGAGATCCGGCGCTCCGGATAATTGTCGCCGAAGAAGTTTTTCATCATCACAAAGGCCTTGTCGGAGGAGACGACAACCGCCTTCGGGAAGGCCTCCATGAACAGGGTGATGTTGGCCGAGTGATCCGGCTCCATGTGCTGCACCACCAGGTAGTCCGGCTTACGGCCGTCCAGCGCGGCCTTCACCAGGCTCAGCCATTCCTCACCGAACCGCGCGTCCACGGTGTCCATCACCGCGATCTTCTCATCGAGAATGACATAGGAATTGTAGGCCATGCCGTTCGGCACCACATACTGGCCCTCGAACAGATCGACCTCATGATCGTTGACGCCGACATAACGGATATCCCCGGAGATCTTCATTCGGATCGCCGCCTTTCCTTGCGCTTCTGCTGCGGTCATGCGTCCGCCGCAAGGCAAGTATACCGCAGATCGGCGGATTTATAAAGCCTTTTTTGCGCTTCCGCCCGCGCGAAAATCAACCGTCCGCGATTGACAGAAAAGCCGCCGCATGATAAGATGAAGCGGAACAACCGAAAGGAGCTCTTGCCGAATGAAAAGGATGATTTGCGCGCTGCTGAGCGTGATGATGCTGGCGCTGCCGCTGTGCGGACTGGCCGAGGGCATCGATAAGGCAACCGTCGCCTTCAGTGTGAAGCGTACGCTGTTGTCCATGCTGCTGAGCGAAAAGGGCACGGCGGTGGCCGATCTGCTGGATGCCCTGCGGATCGAGGCGGCGAAGGATGATACCGGCGCCCTGCTGTCTGTGCGGATGAATGGCGAGGAGGCCGTCTCCCTGGGCCTGGCCGCGCAGGATGACCTGATCTGTATCACCGGCAGCGTGATGTCCGCGCCCGTGGCGGCGACGCGGGAGGAAGCGCTGGCACTGGCCGGCTGGGGCATCGCTCAGCTGAGCAAGGGCCGTTACTCCGAGGAGCAGGCGACTGCCGTGGTGCAGCAGGCCGCGAATGGCATCAGCCTGCTGATGGAGCATCGCGATATGATCGCCGGCCTGGTGGGCGCGGGCGCCGCAACGGCCACCGCAGCCACGGCCACTGCCGCCGCTGTTTCTCCCGCGCTGCTCACGGAGCAGGTCATGAGCGGCTTTGACGCCGACCTGCTGCAGCAGTGGAACGCCCTGCTGACCGAGGTATCGGCGGAGGCGGCGACCGAAGCGTACGCCGGTGACGAAATGCCCACCGCGACCCGCAGCACCACCGTGACCCTGTCGCCTGAAAAGACCGCGGAGATCGTCCGGCTGGGCGCCGCGCTGCTGAAGAGCAACGATATGCTGATGAGCGTGCTGAACACCGCGGCGCAGCAGCTTGGCCTCGGCGGAACGGCCGGCGAGCTGCTTGACGAGCTTGCCGCGCGGGTGGAAAACGCGGCGATTCCCGAAACCATGGCCACCGTTTACACCACGGACAACAGCACGGTGGCCGGCGCGAAACTCGTGCTGACCGAAGAGAATGATGTGAAATCCGCCACCTTCACCACGCTGGCGGAAGGCGAAAGCTACCGCCTTACCGCGGAGGAGAACGGGCAGAACCTGATGACGGCGGACGCGGAGCTGTCGACCATCGGCACGGCAACCGGGGTTTCCGTCACCCTGTTCACCGGTGAAACGGAGCGCGGCAGCCTGAGCTGCATGGTGGATCCCGAAAGCGGCATCTATACGGCCGCGGTGTCCAACACGAAGACCACGCTGGCCGCGGAATACGCCGCGCTGAAGGACGGCTCCTTCGAGGCCGGCCTGGATGTCATCACCGATGAGACGACCGTTTCCGTCAACGTGGAGTGCGACGTGCCGGCCGGCGTGCTGACCATCAGCCTGCTGAAGGATGACGACATCGTCGGCACGGTGGAGCTGAACACCACGGATACGGGCTGCCACGGTTCACTGTCCGTGCTGGGCGGCGAGATGGGCACGCTGGATCTTGTTGTGAAGGACAACGGCGCCGAACTGACGATGGCTGTCTTCGGCATGGAGGTCGCCGGCATGACGGTCGAAACCACCCATGAGTCCGGCAGCCTGAATCTGAACCTGGCGAATCCCGTGCGCCTGGCCGAAATGTCCGGCGAGGAGCGCACGGCGTACCTGAACGGCACGATGAAGCAGGATCTGGACAACGCGCTGACGCGGTTCAACAGCATGCTGCCCGCCAGCGTGCACGCACTGACCGAATAATCGAAAGAACACCATACGGCCCTCCGGAGAGCGACGCTCCGGAGGGCTTTGCTTCGGTATCAGGGCACACCAAAAACCGATACCCGCCTTTCGGCGGATACCGGCGATGATCGGTGACAGAGGGGAGATTACTTGATCTCGACCTTGGCGCCAACAGCCTCGAAGGCTTCCTTGATCTTCTGGGCCTCGTCCTTGGAAACGCCTTCCTTCAGGGTCTTGGGGGCGGACTCGACGATCTCCTTGGCTTCCTTCAGGCCCAGGCCGGACACGACTTCGCGCACAGCCTTGATGACCTTGATCTTCTCGGAGCCGACATCGGTCAGCACCACGTCGAACTCGGTCTTCTCTTCCTCAGCGGCAGCGGCAACGGGGCCACCGGCGACAACAGCCACGGGGGCGGCAGCGGACACACCGAACTTCTCTTCCATGGCCTTGACCAGCTCGGCCAGCTCCAGCACCGTCATAGACTCGACGGCGGCAATAATCTCTTCATGAGTCATTGTAATTCAGCCTCCTGTTAAAGCGAATTTGTCAGTTGTAGGGGTACCGCGCGGTCACGCGGCACGAGGGTGGGGGAGGATTACTCCTCGCCGGCCTTCTGCTTGCGGTAGTTCTCCACCACACGCACGAAGCTGGCATAGCTGTTGGACATGCTGCCAACCAGACGACCGAGCAACTGCTCGCGGCTGGGCATCTTGGCCAGCTTGTTCATGGTAGCGGCATCGGCGGCCTTGCCGCTCATGATACCGCCGGTCACCTTCAGGGACTCCAGCTTGTTCTTCTCGATGAACTCGCTGATGATCTTGGGAGCGGTCACCTCATCCTTCATGCTGAACACGAAGGCGTTGGGGCCATTCAGCAGATCATCCATGCCGGTGATGCCCTTCTCGTCCAGGGCGATCTTCACCAGACGGTTCTTCAGAACGCAATACTGGGAATCCTGCTCACGGCACTGCTTGCGCAGTTCAGTCACCTGCTCCACGGTCAGACCGGAGTAGCTCACCACCACGACAGACTTGGCATCGTTCAGCTTGCTGACGATGTCGGCCACGGCGGCCTGCTTGGCTTCCACGATAGCCTTATTCTTGCTGCTCATTTCCTGTTGCACCTCACTTCCGGTTTGGAGTAAAAGAAAACCCTTGCATGGTGCAAGGGATGAGCATAGCTTGATCCTCTTTACACCTCGGCAGGCGAAACGATGCTTCCTTAGGCCCCGAAGGGCACCGGCTGTCTCTGGCAGAAGGTTTCTTCAAAAACCTCAGTTATTTTACCACGGCCGGGCGATACTGTCAAGGCCTTTTTTGATTTTCCGGAGCCTTCACGGACGCGGCTTGTTACTGTTCAGGCCCCCGGGAATTGCTAAGGGAGACGCGGTCCCTTTGACAATCCCTGGGGTTTCAACAGCAGCGGAGGAGAAAACAACTCAAACAAAGTAAGTCTGTTTTTTCTTGATATCTCCGTACTTTGGCGGTATAATGAGTTATCCCCGGAACCCGGCGCATCGCCTCGCGGGACGACACGCCGGTAAGACATCAGCCTTCGCAGCAGCAGACGGTGTGGTTTGCCGCATCCACGACTCGCACGGTGCGACCGTGTTTGCGTGAAAGCAGCTTACCGATGGAGATCGCAAGAGCCTTGCTATCAGCGGTTGCTCTCTCCTTGCTGTCAACCCTTATCGAATACGGCATGGTTGCCTCCTTCCGGGGACTGACTGGAGACCTGTGGCCACAGGCCTCCTTTGTTGTGGGCGAACCCACCCGGTTTCTACACGGTATCGCTAACCGGCTTGCGATACCGGGGTGATGCTCCAACGCGTCGGACAGAGCCTCATCGGTTATCTGTCGGACGCCCAGGGTCGAGAGCGTAGCACCTGGTCTTGGTGACACCGCGAATGGAACGGCGTCGTAAAATAAAAAAAGGATATCCGACCTTGGGGGTCGAATATCCTTAAAATGAAAGGAGCTTCTTGAGGATGGTCTCGGTTTCGTCTTTCCTCATGCAGATTCTCCTTTCTGGGTTCCTCTGCTGCGAACAGAGGAACCCTCTTTGTTGGGGGCCGTAATAAAAAAAGACCCCGAAGGGTCTTTCGAGGGCATCATCAGATGATGACGTCCTCTTTGTTGACGTTGAAAACGGGCGTGGCGTCAATACCAGTAGCTGGGTCGCGCACGATCTCGACCTTACGGGTCTGTTCCAGCGCCATGCGCCGGTTCAGCTCCAGCGCATATGCTAAATTGTCGGCTTCCTCCCGCTTGACGCGGGCCAACTCCTGATAATAATCCATGATGTTTCCTCCTTGCAATTACCGTCAGTTGGCGGTATAATATCCATGTGGAAAGGCCGACGACACCTGAGACATGCCACCGGCCAGAGGGTTTTACTTCAGCATTTCTTTTATCGATTCGATGATCTTCCGCAGGATGGTTTCAGCGTCCATGCCTTGATTCATCAAATCTTCGATCTGCTTCAGGATCGCCCTGAGGTAAGCCTTCCACATGATGTTCACCTCCCTTCGCCGGAGGCTGGCCGCACCATTCCAGGTGCGGCTGTTCTTTTTCCCGCGCTGACCGCGAGAGGTGGGAGATAATTCGCCTGTTCCGACAAGCGCGACGACCACAACGCCGCAGAGGTTTCGGAGACCTCCGTAAAATAAAAAAGAGGGGAGCCACCCCTCAAAGCCGACCTGTCCAGAACGCGTGACAGGCAGGGGTGACTCCCTTGTTTTTTTTAGCGGTTTACCAAGGTGATATTCAGGCTGAACGGGTTGTTAGCCCATTGACGGGCGAAATACAGGATGGCGTTATCGGCCTCCTTCTTCGCTTCCTCCTCGTCCAAGCTCCACGCACGCTCGGAGAGGGTATTGGTGACGATCTCGCCGTTGTCGATGGCGACGGTGAAGTGCCCGGCCCAGCGCTTCAGCGCCTTGTTGCCGGTGGCGTGATCGTAGACGTCGATCACGACCATATTACCGGACTTGATGGCGTTGGCGATCGCCATGGTCCCGGTGCAGCGCTTGGCCAGAGCGCAGATAATCTCCACGGGGAGCAGGTTCTCAAAGGCCGCGTTCTTCGCGGCCTTCAACAGCTTGCTCTGGCGGACCTCTTTAGCTTTTTCCTTGATGTAAGGGAAGTGGTCCATGCTGGTGTCGGCCAGCAGCTTGTTCAGGTTGGCCAGGTTGGACTGAGCGATGATGGTGTTGATGATAGACATGGGTTACCTCCTGGGCAGTTAGCCCATATGCCTTCTACGCTCCGGCTGCGTACGGTCAGCGCCTACCGTCAGACTCGTATGTGCTGAGTTACAGCTTAGCCAGTTAACCCTTTTGGGCTTTCCCTGGTGAAGGTAACGGACGCGTTCCGTTCCATAAAAAAAAGAAAGCCGACGCTCCTGAGAGCATCGGCCTTGACAGCATAGCGAATCTGTGCTATGCTGATAACACCTCTTGCGAGGTGCGCCCCTTCGGCCTTCGTCTGCCAACGAAGTTGCTGTGCCTCAGGGGCCACTTTTATTTGTATCCCAATCACCTCCCTCGGTGTGATGGCTCGCACATGGTACAGCTTACATGTGGTCGCCGTAAAATAAAAAAAGGATATCCGACCTTGAGGGTCGAATATCCTTGATGTGGTTATGAAGCTTCATCGTACGCTTCGGCGTATTCAGCTTCGGTGGCGAACTACCGCCACTCGCCGTTGGGCATCTGTCCAACGACGGCGTACGAAGTGTACCAGCACTTCATACGGCCACCTCCTTTCTTGGGTCGGAGATGCTGGAACATCTCCGACCTTTGTTGTGGGACCATGAAGAAAAAAAAGAGGCATTACGCCTCCTTGCTGACTTCCGCCATCAGCTGATAGCGGTAGCCAGCGTCGTCCTGTGTACGATAATACATTTCAAGAATGTCCCAGCGGTGCAGAACGTAGGCCATGTACTTGGCCGCTTCTGCACGGTAACAGAACGGTACTTCCTTTTCGTTAAAGTCGACAAGTTCTTTCCACAGCTTGGCATCGTTAGACATGGGGATACCTCCTTTTCTCTTTACGGCATCGAGGCCGACGGCGGAGTGCCGTAAAATAAAAAAAGGATATCCGACCTTGAGGGTCGAATATCCTCAAACGAGGGTTACCACCATCCGGCGATTCTGCCGATAAGCAGAACAACGCCCGTGATGGCGGTGATGATGCCGGAGATTGTCTCAGTCTCCGACTCATCAATGATGCCGCCGATGGTGATGATGACACCAAAGGCGATCATGATCAGGTGAATCAGCATTGATCTCACCTGCTTCTGAGCAGAGTGTTCCTGCGCTCTGCTCTTTGTATTGGGACCGTAATAAAAAAAGAGCCTTGCGGCTCTTAGAAGGGATACATGGAATCCTCCCATTCGGAGGTATCAATGTACCTGTAATCCCTCAAGTCCCGCTTCATACGGGAGATGATGGAATCAACAGTTTCTTCGTGGGCGATATCGTTATCGTCCCATACCCAGTCATTTGCATCGGATACATTGGCTTCGCGATGACCATCCCTGTACTCGTGGATGATGTACATCAACTTGTTTTCGTTGATGGTCAGCCAACCGGAAGACAGAATCACACCAAAATCAATACGCATAATAGCAACCTCCATTGAGCCGGGAGCGTTATACGCTTTATCCCCTGTGCTCTGTTGCTTGCCGACTACGGTCCCGAAGGACAGCAACGCCTATCGGCTGGCGATGCCGTAAAATAAAAAAAGGATATCCGACCTTGAGAGTCGAATATCCTTGATGTGGTCAAGCGCAGAAGTAAACCAGGTTGCCATCCTTGTCCTTCACGCTGACCTTGCGGTTGTTCCTGCTCGGGGACTTTCCGTAGGAGATGGCCCGTGCCATCTCGTACACGGTGGCAATCCGCTTGCCATCGATGTAGACGGTGTACTTCATCGGTACACCTCCTTTCTCGGGGTCCCTCTGTTGCAGCGGAGGGACCCTTTTGTTGGGGACCGTAATAAAAAAAGAGGCTTACGCCTCTTTGCTCTCCTACCGGAGAGCGTTGCTGATGTTCTTGTTCAGAGCATCAAGCTGCTTAAGCAGCTTGGGGATATTGTTTCGGCACCCGGGACACTTGCACCGCCTGCTGGCGTCCAGAGTGTCAAACAGGTTGCTCCGCTCGGAGCGGAGGATGTCAGAATTCTTGATAGTCTTGGCAGTAAACATGGGGATACCTCCTTTTCTCTTTACGGCATCGAGGCCGACGGCGGCGTGCCGTAAAATAAAAAAAGGATATCCGACCTTGAGAGTCGAATATCTTTAGCGGAGGGTTACTTGCCATACATGATCAGGATGGTAACCTGATTGATGGTTTCCTTGCTGTAATCAAGGCTTTCCATCAGCATGGCGATGAACAGGGCCAGATAGCACTTGATCTGTTCTTCCATAGGTATCACCTCCTTCCGGGTCTGTGTTCCAGCACAGGCCCTTTGTTGTGGGACCGTAATAAAAAAACCAGGCTTACGCCTGGTTGCGAAGGACAGCAACGCCTATCGGCCGGCGATGCCGTAAAATAAAAAAAGGATATCCGACCCTGGGGGTCGAATATCCCTGATGTGAAGTGTGGGTGACGGCTCAATACACTTCACAGGGTTTTGTGTAGGGACCAGGGCGCCGTCCCTGGCCCTCTGCATTGCACAAAGATCTTTGCCGAACCATTCGACTTTGCAAAAAAGAAGGCTCATGCCCTCTTCTGAATCATCGGACACCACAAAAAGACCGCCGCGGATATTTGCTTCCGCGGCGGTCGCTGCTTATGGAATTTTCCGAAGGTACGGCTTTACAGCTCCGGCTCCTCCGGCTTTTCGGGGGCGGTGACATCCATATCCAGGGATTCGGCGGGCGCGATGTCGGGAGTGGTCTCCGGCGGCAGCTCCTCTTCCTCCTCGGGATCGGTGCGGGAGACGGCGGCGATCCGGTGGCCGTCCGCCACGCGCATCAGGCGCACACCCTGGGAATTGCGGCCGCACTCGCGGATCTCATCCACGCGGGTCCGGATAACCGTGCCGTCGTCGGTGATCAGCAGCAGATCCTCGCCGGGATGCACCATCAGCTGCACGATCATCTCGCCGCCGTTCTTCTCGGTCAGCTCGATGGCCTTGATGCCCTGGCCGCCGCGGTTGCGCTCGCTGTATTCCTCAATGTCGGTCAGCTTGCCGTAGCCCTTCGAGGTCACGGCCAGCACGCGGGCGCCCTCCTCGACCTGCACCATGTCCATCACATCATCGCCGTTCAGCAGCTTCATGGCGCGTACGCCGGCGGCCTGGCGGCCCATGGCGCGAACGCGGCTCTCATCGAACAGCAGCGCCTTGCCCAGACGGGTGCCCAGCAGTACCTTGGCCTTGCCGTCGGTCAGCATGGCGCCGATCAGCTCGTCGTCCTCCTCCTTGAAGTTCAGGGCAATGAGGCCCTTCTTCCGCAGGTTGGCGAATTCGTCATAGGGCGTCTTCTTGATGATGCCGAAGCGGGTGGCCATGATGATGTTGGCGCCGGTGGTATTGCGCGGCACGGGCAGCATCGCGGTGACCTTTTCGTCCGTGGAGATCTGCAGCAGATTCACCGCCGCGGTGCCGCGGGCGCTGCGTCCGGCCTCGGGGATCTCGTAGCACTTGATGGAGTACACGCGGCCGCGGTTGGTGAAGAACATGATCTCGTCATGCGTGTTCACTACACGCATGCGGATGGCAAAGTCCTCGTCCTTGGTGGTCATGCCGGTGATGCCCTTGCCGCCGCGGCTCTGCGCCTTGTAAGCGCTCTTGTTGATGCGCTTCAGGTAGCCGGAGCGGGTCAGGGTCACGACCATGTCCTCCTCGGCGATCAGGTCCTCCACATCGATCTCGCCGTCCAGCGTGGTCAGCTCGGTGCGGCGCTCGTCGCCGTACTTGTCGCGGATGGCGATGATCTCCTCGCGGATGACGCCCATCAGCAGCTTCTCATCCGCCAGGATGGCCTTCAGATGCGCGATGGTCTGCTCCAGCTCGGCGTATTCCTCCATCAGCTTGTCACGCTCCAGACCGGTCAGGCGGGCCAGACGCATATCCAGGATGGCCTGGGCCTGCTTGTCGGAGAAGTCGAAGCGCTCCATCAGGGCGGTCTTGGCGGTATTGGTATCGCGGGAGGCGCGGATCAGGGCCACGATCTCGTCGATGTGATCCAGCGCCTTGATCAGGCCCTCCAGGATATGGGCGCGGGCCTCGGCCTTCTGCAGCTCGTAGCGGGTGCGGCGGGTCACCACGTCCTTCTGGTGCTCCAGATAGTAGTACACCATCTCGCGCAGGTTCAGCACGCGGGGCTTGCCGTCTACCAGGGCCAGCATGTTGGCGCCGAAGTTCTCCTGCAGGCTGGTGTGCTTGAACAGGAAGTTCAGCACCACCTGGGGGAAGACGTCCTTCTTCAGTTCGATGACGATGCGCATACCCTCGCGGTCGTTGGACTCGTCGCGGATATCGCTGATGCCCTCCAGCTGCTTCTCGTGCACCAGGTCGGCGATCTTTTCCACCGTCTTGGCCTTGTTGACCTGGTAGGGCAGCTCGGTCACGATGATACGGCTGCGGCCGTTGGGCATCTCCTCGATGTTCGTCCGGGCGCGCACAGGGATCTTGCCGCGGCCGGTGAAATACGCCTCGCGGATGCCCCTGCGGCCCAGGATGATGCCGCCGGTGGGGAAGTCGGGGCCCTTGATATGCTCCATCAGATCCTCGATGGTGCAGTCGGGCTTGTCGATCATGCACACCACGGCGTCGATGGTCTCCCGCAGGTTGTGCGGCGGGATGTTGGTGGCCATGCCCACGGCGATGCCGCTGGAGCCGTTCACCAGCAGGTTGGGGAAGCGGGAGGGCAGCACGGCGGGCTGCTGCAGCGTTTCATCGAAGTTCGGGTAGAAATCCACCGTGTCCTTGTCGATGCCCTCCATCAGGTGGGTGGCGAGCTTCGTCATACGGGCCTCGGTGTAACGCATGGCGGCCGCGCCGTCACCGTCCACGGAGCCGTAGTTGCCCTGGCCGTCCACCAGCGGGTAGCGGATGTTGAAGGGCTGGGCCAGACGCACCATGGCGTCGTACACGGAGGAATCGCCGTGGGGATGGAATTTGCCCAGCACATCGCCCACCAGACGGGCGCTCTTGCGGTAGGGCTTGTCGGGCGTCATGCCCAGCTCCTCGCTCATATCGTAGATGATACGGCGATGCACGGGCTTCAGACCGTCGCGCACATCGGGCAGCGCGCGGTCGATGATGACCGCCATGGCGTAGGAGATGAAGGATTTCCGCATCTCCTGCTCAAGATTGACCGGGATCAGTTTATCATTAATCATTCGTTTGCCGCCTTACACATCCAGATCCTTGACCAGATCGGAGTTCTCCTCGATGAACAGCTTGCGGGGCTCCACCTCGTCGCCCATCAGCAGGGTGAACAGGCGGTCGGCCTCCATGGCGTCGTCGGGGGTGATCTGCATCATCATGCGGTTGGCCGGGTTCATGGTCGTATCCCACAGCTGCTGCGCGCTCATCTCGCCCAGACCCTTGTAGCGCTGGATCTCGGGCTTGGGCTCGCGGCCGATCTCGTCCAGCACGCGCTGCAGCTCGTCGTCATCGTAGACATACTTCTCGAACTTGCCGCGGGTCACCTTGTACAGGGGCGGCATGGCGGCGTACACATAGCCGCGCTCCACCAGCGGCCGCATGAAGCGGTAGAAGAAGGTCAGCAGCAGGATGCGGATATGCGCGCCGTCCACATCGGCATCGGTCATGCACACGATGCGGTGGTAGCGCAGCTTGGTTTCATCGAAGTTCTCGCCGAAGCCGCAGCCGAAGGCGGTGATCATCGCGCGGATCTCCAGGTTGTCCAGCGCGCGGTGCGGGGCCACCTTTTCCACATTCAGGATCTTGCCGCGCAGGGGCAGGATGGCCTGGGTGCGGCTGTCGCGTCCGCCTTTGGCGGAGCCGCCGGCGGAATCGCCCTCCACCAGGAAGATCTCGCACAGGCTGGGATCGCGCTCGCTGCAGTCGCTCAGCTTGCCGGGCAGCTTGGCACTCTCCAGCACGGTTTTGCGGGAGGCCTCGCGGGCCTTGCGGGCGGCCTCACGCGCGCGCTGGGCGGCAATGCCCTTGCTGACGATGGTCTTGGCGGGAACGGGGTTCTCCTCCAGATAGGTGGTCAGCTCCTCGGTGACCAGCGCGTCCACCACGCCGCGGGCGATGCCGCTGCCCAGCTTCGACTTGGTCTGGCTCTCGAACTGCGGATCCTCCATCTTGATGGAGATGATGGCGGTCAGGCCCTCGCGGACGTCCTCGCCCTTGAGGGTCTCGTTGTCCTTGAGCAGCTTGTACTTGTGGCCGTACTGGTTCACGGCGCGGGTGATGGCGGTGTTGAAGCCCACCAGGTGCGTGCCGCCGTCCGGCGTGGCAATGTTGTTGACGAAGGAGTACACATTCTCCTGATAGGAGGTGTTGTACTGCATGGCGGCCTCCACCAGGATGCCGTCCTTCACGCCCTCGGTGTAGATGGGCTCCTCGGGGTTCAGCTCGCCCTTGCCGCTGTTCAGATAGCTGACATACTGCCGCAGGCCGCCCTCGAAGCAGTAATCCTTCTCCTTCGGCTCCTCGCCGCGCTCATCGCGGAAAACGATGCGGATGCCCTTATTCAGGTAGGCCATCTCGCGCAGGCGGGTCTTGAGGGTCTCGTACTCGAAATCGCCGGTCTCGAAGATGCCCTCGGGGTTGTCGTCGCTCTTCACATCCGGCTGGAAGCGGATGGTGGTGCCTGTGCGGTCGGTCTCGCCGATGACCTTCAGGTCATACAGATATTTGCCGCGGGCATACTCCTGACGGTAGATCTTGCCGTCCTGGTACACGGTCACGGTCAGGTGACTGCTCAGGGCGTTCACCACGGACGCGCCCACGCCGTGCAGGCCGCCGGAGACCTTGTAGCCGCCGCCGCCGAACTTGCCGCCGGCGTGCAGGATGGTCAGGCAGACCTCGACGGCGGGACGGCCGGTCTTGGGATGAATGCCTACGGGAAAGCCGCGGCCGTCGTCCTGCACGGACACGCTGCCGTCGCTGTGAATGGTAACGTCGATGCGGCGGCAGTAGCCCGCCAGCGCCTCGTCCACCGAATTATCCACGATCTCATAAACCAGATGATGCAGGCCGCGCACATCGGTGGAGCCGATATACATACCGGGGCGCTTGCGGACGGCCTCAAGGCCTTCCAGCACCTGGATCTGCTCCTCACCGTAGCTTTCGGTGACCTCCGTGGCGTTCCTGATCTCCTGCTGCGCCCGTTCCTCCAGCTCCCGCTCCTGGGCGGCCAGCTGCTCCGGGGACATACCGTTTTCTGCCATGCTTTACCTCTCTCTTCGCAGAGCGCGCCGGACCTCCGGCACGGGAAAAATCAATGGAATCTGACCTTCTTATTATAGCAGAAAACCCTTGAAAAGAAAAGCTTTTCCTTCATTAATTAATGCCTTATCCGGGCACTTTTTTTCCGCTGTGGAAAGTTCTTTGGAGGAGACGGAAAAATGTCGGGTATGCTCCTTCTGAGGCGATTGTGAAGGAGTGTGAAGAAAAGGGGCTGCCGCTTTGATACGGCAGCCCCTTGAAAGAAAGCACTGATGCAGTACAACATTTCAGGCTTTTGATCAATATCCTGTGTTTGGAGATTACTTCATCCGGGAGATGGTTACGGCCTTCGCGCCCACGACGCTGTCGCCGACAGTCATACCGGAAGGAGTCTCGCTGCTGCCCAGGTAAGGCGTCACCTCAACAAGGTAATTGCCGACCAGCTGCTCGCCTTTCACCTGGGTGTCGACAGTGAACACAGCGGTGTTGGCCTTCTTGCCCTCGGTCAGCTGGATCCGAAGGTAAGAGACATTCTCAGTCGATACAATCTCGCCGGTGGCGGCGTCATAGAGGCTGACGTACACGCCGTCCGCGGCGCTGACATAGTTGCAGGTGACCTTCAGCTTCGGGCTCTTCTTGAGCGGCTCGGCTGTTACGTTGGAGATTTCGTTCCAATCCTGCTTCAGGGTCAGAGACTGTTCGGCGGAGATGTGGTCCTCATCAGGGATGTCGTTCACGAGGGGCACAACAGCGATCTTCACGTCGCGGCTCCCTTCAGCCAAAGAACCGCTGACATCCACATAGTTATTGGTGGCGCTCTGGTACGCTTTCTCGTAGTCCTGGCCGTAATACAGGTATTCGCCATTCACCTTGATGGCATAGCTGTATGCCGTACCCTTGGTCATGACCAGGTGCAAGGTGTTGTAACCCACCTGCTGCACGGTGAACTCCGGCACAGTCTGACCGAAGGTGCCGGACAGGTAGTCGCCGGCGGGAACAGCGAAATCATTACCTGTCCACTGGCGCCCACCGATTTCGGTCCGTTCGTAGGGGATGATGTGCAGCGTGTCCGTCTCAAAGGTAAGATCATGCTGGGCATTGGCGAAATTGAGCGTCACGACCTTCTGATCCGCGGGGAAGTACTCGTAGGAAGTCCAGTACCAATTGCCATCCTTGTCCTCGAGGGCCACAATATACCACCGGTTGTCCGTGGCCTTGCCGAGGGCCTTGCTCAGCGTCAGCGTGGCCTGAAACTCGTTGATCTGCACGATGCTCTTGATCTTCGCGGGATTCTCCAGGAAGCTGTCCTGCAGCTTGGCTGTGACAGACTTGGAGTTCTCCGAAGGGTCGGAGCCGGACTTTGTTGTGAAGGCCTGCACACTGTAGGTGCCGGGGGTATATTTGTTGTCGGCGGTGATGTTATCGGTGGTGGTGATATACACGGTGAAGTTCACCTTTTTGCCTTTGGCGCCGGCGTACTCCGTCACGGGAATGCTGACCTGCCTGTTGATGGCACCCATGACGGCCGTCACGTTGACGCTGTCGGGCTGGCCGTAGTAGGTCACTGTACCGGAAACGCTGAAGCCGGTGACGGAGGTGACCTTCACAACGGGAGTCTTGTTCCACAGTTCCTCAACCTTCACGGTCACAGCTTTGCTGACGGTGCCCCATTCCTTGGCTTCCTTATCGTTGACGATGTAGGGCTGAACCGTTACGGTGTAGGTGCCGACAGGCATATCCGGGAATACAGCGGTCGTTGCATCTTTGACCGTCGTGGACTGATACGCCTCGGTTTCACCCGCCTTGTACACTTCCACATCATACCGGTCCGCGCCGCTGACGGCCTTCCAGGTCACGGTGAAAGCATTCTCGGCTGTCTGCGTCGCGGTCGGCTTGACAGCCTTGGTGGCCCAGGCGGGGGAGATGGTCAGCTTCGCAGCCTTGGAGGTGTTGCCCCGGGTGTACTCCGGCTCAGATGTGTTGGGGTTCTCCTGGTTCGTTACGTTGTCTTCGTCACTCTTGTAGGGCTCCGCCTTGAACTGCAGCGCCCTGGTGAAGGACTCGGTGGCCGTGATGGTGTACTTCGCCACGGGGCCTTCCTTATCGGTCATCTTGATCGTGATGCCGTGGGGAATGACGTAGTCCTTCTCCTCAAGATCGCTCTCGCCGTCAACGCAATGCCAGGTCTTGTCGGTCTCGTCGTAAACATAGATATTGAAGCCGTTGGGCGCGCCCTTGCCGGTCACAGTGAGGGTGGCGGCACGCTGGACCGAATCCGGCGTGAACTTCAGGGTGGGGGCGGTCTTCCACAGCTCGGTCATCTTCACCTTCGCGGTGCCGGTTTTGCCGGTGAAGTCAACGCCTTCATCGTAGTAGCCGTAGCCGTTCACCGTGAAGGTACTGTAATCGCCATACGTGATGCCGGGGACTTCAAACTCATAATTCAGCTTGGTGGCTTTCTTGTCCGCCGGCGTCAGGTTCTCATCATTCAGCTCAATCGTGAACGTTGTACCGTTGGCATTCAGTTCATAGTACCGCAGGCCGGCGGTGGTGTCCAGGCCCAGGTTGGTGAAGGTCAGCGTAACGGAAGTATCGCCCGTCTGCACGGCGGTCACGGCCATCTTCTTGCTGACCCAGGCGGGCTCTTTACTGATGCTGACCGTCACAGCCTTGGAGGCCGTGCCGTAGGGATCGTCCACCGCTTCTTCGGGATCAACGGCGGCAAAGGCGATCTTGTGCTTGCCATAGACCAGCGGATCGGTGCCGTAGGTCAGGGTCACGGTCCAAATGTGATCAGCATCCTGCCTGGCGGTCACGGGGCCGGTCGTCGGCAGAGTGCTCAGCGTCAGCACATTCTTGCCATCCGCGTACAGGGCGCCGTCGATGTAGACCACCGCGTCGGTGGCCCTGGCGTTCAGCGTCACCTTGAAGGAAACGGTGTTGCAGTCAACGGGGTTCTGCACCACAGTGGGCGCGACAGCCCAGGCTTCATCCACGAACCTGGAGCGGTCGTACTTCACGGTGGCCGCGGTACCGCGCACCGCGATCGTGCCGTCCGTATTCAGCAGAACGGGGGTCACCTTGATGGTCTCCGTGGCTTTGGCGTAGGCGTACGGCACGTAAACGAGCCACACGTCCTCCTCGTCAACGCCGTAGACCTGGCCTTTGGTGGGCCCCAGGTAATAATTGCCCTCATCGCTGTACACGTATAGCGTGTTGTAGTTGTTGTTCGCGTACACCTCGTAGCCGACGAGCGCGCCGTCCTTGAAGGCCTGGATCTCATTGTCAGTGAACTCCAGCACCAGCATGCCCTCCTGGGTCATGTCCTGGTAGGCCTTCAGCGAGGGCTTCTTCGTCCAGGTCCAGTCCGCCACGATGCAGTGGGCCGAACCGTAATGGTTGCACGTATCCCCGCTGTTCGTGGGGTAAACCTTCACATCCACCCGCGTGGAGACCGGCAGCTTCTTCAGCGTTACGGAAGCGACGCCGTTCCTCGCCGTGGTGGAAACGGTGTACACATAATCCTTCTCGTTTTGGGTATAGCTGTACTCCACGGAGTAGCCCGGAGCCTTGCCGCTGATGCTCACCGTGAGGGTGTTGGCGGCGGTCTGGCTCAGGGTGACGGTCGGAGCGGCGGTCCAGTTGTCCACGGTCACGTTAAAGCTTGAATAGTTAATTTGCGTCCCGTTGTAGTACAGCTTAAAACGGACTTCGTGTTCACCGGCAGTTACATGGGAGAACGTCAGCGGTTCGGGATTCGTGATATTTTCCACCTCACCGACAAGGCTGAGCTGCAGCCACGCCGTGATGTTCTTGCCGATCACAAACTGAGGGGTAACGATCACGGTGTCGCCGATGACCTGCACATCAAACGTGGGCTCGATGACCAGCATGGGCCCGGAAACGCTACTCGTCGGCGAGCCTTCTGTGATGCCGGTCACGGTATCGTACAGCATGCATGTCAGATCCTGATTGCCGTTCACATACAGCTCCTGCGGGAAGTCGACGATCCGGGAATAGAGGATGTACGCGAATTCCCCTTCTGCGTTCGTCTTTTCTTCGCATTTGAAGTCCTTCAGCTTGGCCTCAAACGCCGTGTCTTCGTTGTTTTTGACCTGGAAAACGATATGCTCGAGATCGCTTTCCGTGGCCGCGATCCGGCCCTTATCGTTGGTGATCGTCATCTGGAGCTGCAGGTCGTGCGTTTTTTCATACGAGTCCTTGTAGACGGCCACCTTGCGGTCTGCGTCCCAGGTGATCGGTTTATCGCTCGTGACATACACAAACCGGGTCGTTTCCGAGCTTTCATCCAGATAGCCGATGGCAACCTGAACGGCGCTCTATTCGAGCATCGCCATATAGTAGGCGTCGTCGGTCTCGACTTCGTCGGCTTCGGCGGATTCTTCCTCGGCGGATTCTTCGGCGACTTCCTCCGCCGCGTCCTCGGCGATGTCGTCGGCGGCATCCCCGGTGACTTCCTCCGCCACCTCGCCGGCGGATTCTTCAGTCTCTTCGGCCGTGACTTCCTCCGTCACTTCCACGGTCTCTTCGGGAGCGGCCTCTTCGGTGGTCTCTTCGTCGGCCTCATCGACCGCTTCCCCGACCTTTTCATCAACCGCTTCGGTGACCTCGGGCTCAGTCTTTTCTTCGGCCGGCTCCTCGGCTGCCGGCTCTTCGGCCTTTCCCTCAACGACCTCAACCGCGGGTTCTTCAGCCTCGGCGGTCACGACGGTCTCTTCGTTCTCAGTCACCTCGGTGACTTCGGGCTGCTCAACGCTTTCGGCGATGGCCAGGTTGCCGGCCAGCATCGTCAGGCAAAGCAGCAGCGCAAGCAGGCGCTTCTTCATGCAAAGGACCTCCTATCCAACGACCCCGTTCTCGGGGACGGATGATCTTGCTTATGATTGTACCATAACGGTACACAGCTTGCAAGTTACAACTTTGTAAAAACTGCGGAATGACGACACATTACCAAAACCGGAGCATGCGCGCTCCGGCTGGCCGGTTGACCCGGGAAGGTTCATTGAACCACACGGGAAACCGGTCATCTTTGAAAATGAGCGATGCTCCCACGCCTGATCCTGAAGGGAAATTTGAGCTTTGAATGCAACAAGAAGGCGGTCAGCCGAAGCCGGCCGCCGGAAGCGTGCTTCCGCTGAATCATTTCATAGTGCCGTACTTCTTTTCGTCACCGTAGATCGGCGCGGACAGCAGCCCGCATACGCGTACCGGTCCTGTACCCGCGGTGGCTGAAAGGAGACGGATAAAGCCGCCGCCCTGCAGCCGCAGACCATGCTCCCGCGCGTAGTCGCGCACGCGCTCCGCGGCGGACGAATAATCCGGCTCGGCGTAGTCAAAGCTGACGGCTGTGATCACCGCCGGCTTGGGCGGCATATAGGTCACATGCTCCGTCAGCTCGATCTACAGGCGGAGCGCGGTCTGCGCATCCACACAGATCCCGTATTGCGGAGGCTGTTCGGGAACCTCCTCCATAAAGAACGGCCCGTCCAGCAGCACGGCTGAGGCCACAAAGGCCGGAAACCGGCTGTGCCACCGGCATGCGTTGTCAAGCGTTGTTTCATCCAGGAAGGCTTCGCCACGTCTCATGCCATAGAAATAAACGGCTGTTGATTTGCGGAAAACACAGCTGTTCCTCAATTGCTCATACTCCTCGATCCGCCGCTGCTACCGGCGCAGCTCGTCCCGGATCATGGCCAGCCGTTCCAGCTCGTCGGTGATCTCCTGCTCCTTCCGCTTCAGCACCGCGCCCTGTTTTTCCGGGACGCTCCGCATCATGGCGGCGGCCTCCTCCACCGAAAAGCCGAAGTGACGAAGCTGCTGAGCGCTGCCGAGCAGCTGCATATCCTCCTGCGAATAGATCCTGTAGCGGTTTTCCGGGTTGCGCTGCGGAGCAAGGATGCCGTTCTTTTCATAATACTTGACGGCGTTGGTCGAAAGCCCAAAGATCCGCTCCAGGTCCGTGCCCTTCAGCTTCATATCTCATCGCCCCATCCATAAAGCTGTCAACAGTTGACAGCTTTGCCGCTTTGATTATAACGCAATACGCTTTCATAAGCAAGTGTCTGCTGTTAAAAAAATGATGTTTTGTGCATCCTGCGGCGTCCTGATGATTTTTGGCCGGGCCTATTGACCTGTCAAGCATTGACAATGTTATAATTATATCAGTTGTTTCCCCGCGTATATCATCGCGGCGGAAACGGAAAGAAAGAGAGGTCTTTTACATGCGCAAGCCCGTCATGTCCCGCCGTGCCTTCCTGAAGGGCACCGCCGCGGGCGCTCTCGGCGCCGCCGCCGTGGCTGTTGCCGGCGTGCCCGCTCTGGCCGAGGAAGCCCCCGCCGCCGCTGCCGAGAAGGAGATCACCTGGGACGATATCTTCGCCACCAGCTACTCCCAGTCCAACCGCCGCTCCAATCCCGATGCCAAGGCCCCCGAGACCCCCGAGGAGTACATCGTCCAGAAGGGCAACGGCGACATCGTTGGCTCCATGATGGTCGGTATGGTCAACTCTCTGGGCATCCCCGAGAGCAAGTTCATGAACAACAAGCCCGCCTGGCTGGGCGATGAGCCCGATCTGGCCTCCAAGGTCTCCTACACCAAGGATACCGAAGTGCTGGTGCTGGGCGCCGGTCAGGCCGGTACCGCCGCTGTGCTGCGTCTGGCCGACATGGGCGTGAAGACCATCATGTGCGAGGTGCAGACCTGGGAAGAGTATGACAACTATGCCTGCGATCTGACCACCTACAACTCCAACTTCTTCCTGGACAAGGGCGCCGAGAAGTATGACCCCATGGATATCTTCACCGAGTACATGGTGAAGGCGCTGGGCCATGCCAACCAGAAGATCGTGAAGGATTACGCCACCCGCTCCGGCGAAGCGCTGGACTGGATGATGGATCATCTCGATCCCGAGTATGTGGCCAAGTACGCTCACGCCGTGAACTACAAGGGCAACAAGAACTTCAGCGGCACCTGCAGCCACAGCAGCTATTATGTGGGCATGACCCAGTGGCGCGATACCGGCACCGAAACCAACACCAACAACAACATGTGGCCCTACACCGTCCGTCTGCTGCTGCAGAAGGCCGCTGAGAAAGGTGCCGAGTGCATCTACGGCGCCCAGGCGCTGACGCTTGTGCATACCGACGGCAAGGTGACCGGCGCGATCCTGACCGACGTGGACGGCAACTATTTCCAGGTCAACGCCAAGGCCGTGATCGTGGCCTGCGGTGACTTCGGCGGCAACCCCGATATGCGCCTGGACCTGTGCGACCAGCTGCGTAACCTGGCCTGGTCCTACGGCCTCGACCGTACCGATGTGAACAATATCGGTTCCATGGGCCGTGACGGCTCCGGTATCCGCATGATGCTGTGGGCGGGCGCCACCATGGAAGCCGGCCCCCGTGCCGGTCAGGCCGCGGGCATCAACAGCCGTCCGTCCTTCCCCTTCGGCGGCCTGTGGCCCTGCTTCGGCAATGACGGCAAGCGCTTCTTCAACGAGACCATCACCCGCCATGGTTCCGTGGGCTATCTGGATATGATGCCCGCCGGCCAGAAGATGGTCGTTGTGACCGACAGCAACTGGGACGACTATTGCGAATACCAGGCTTATGACCATCAGGCGATGGACCGCAGCAATGATTACATGCTGGAGAAGGTCCGCAGCGATATGGCCAATTACAAGACCGGCCCCGACGGCTTCTCCGTGCAGGCCTTTGCCCGCTATGGCAACGATCCCAGCACCCTCTACGCCGCCGATACGCTGGATGAGCTGGCCGATATCATGGGCTATGAAGGCGAAGCCAAGCAGGGCTTCCTGGATGAAATCGCCCACTGGAACGAGATGTGCGATGCCGGCTATGACTCCGACTGGGGCGCCGATGCCAGCCTGATGCACTTCAAGATCGAGAAGCCCCCGTTCTTCGCGGCCTCCGCGGTCACCGGCGGCAATCCCTCCGGCGGTCTGTGCCAGCATGCCGCTGTCTGCACCGACGGTGAGTATCGTGTGCTGACCGGCGAAAAGTCCCCCATCACCGGCCTGTACGCCGCCGGCAACAGCTGCGGCCAGCGCTATGGCATCCAGTATCATACCCCCACTGCCGGCAACAGCTGCGGCAGCGCCTTCACCACCGGCTATCTGGCCGCTGAGTATGTGAAGAACGATCTGGACAACGGCGTGATGGATGCCGTGGCAGAGACCGGCGCCGAGGAGCGCACCACCACCGGCAAGTATTATGCCGGCACCTACACCTCCGCCCAGAACACCGGCTTCAGCACCGTGACGGTCACCATGACCTTCTCCGATGACGCCGTGATCGACGCGAAGGTCACCTCCTCCGGCGATCAGGACCTGCTGACCGAGGACAATCGCAGCGGCTGGGCCTCCCAGATCCTGTCCGGCGCCGAGGTGGACGCCATTGCCGGTGTGACGCTCTCCAGCAACGCGGTGAAGACCGCCGTGGCTGACTGCTACGCCCAGGCGACCGCCAACTGATCCCCTGTCCGATAACTGACGGTCGGGCCCGTTCCCGTTCAAGAGCGGGCCCGACCTTTGGCTGACTGCCGGACACGGTGGCCAAAGGTCGTTTGCCCCGGCGTATCGGGGACACCGACCTTTGGTCATCCGGCCCCATCATGATTCGGAGGTTGCGTATGTCTGAAATGCACGATGTGATCATGCGGCTGTCTGTGCCCTTCTGCACCAAACGGCCCGCGTTTGACGCCGTTACAAAAACGGAGGGACGGGACACCCGGCTGATCCATGCCTATGTGATGGCCATGGCGATCGAGCTGAAGCAGAACGCCCCGGAGTTTGAGGACTGCCGCGTGTGTGCCATCCGCCTTGACGGCGGCAGCGCGTCCATCCTGGAGGGCAGCGATCTGGAGCGGCTGCTGAAGCTCGTCAGCCAGTCGTATCACCTCAGTGAGGACTGCAGGATCTCCATGCGCACCTGTCCCGCCGATATCAACGGTGCCAATATGCCCTTCTTCAACAGGGCCCATATCGATCGCTACGATCTGGAAATGTATTCCATGGAGCCTGAGGATTTCCATCGCTTCGGCACGCTGAACTATCTGAACCAGCTGCCCTATATCACCCACGGCTTTCTCCGGGCGGATCAGAAGGAAAACATGGGGCAGATTCTGCTTTACGGCAAGAAGGACGTATCCCGCTATGGCTTCCGGCGGTCGGTTCTGTAGACCATCCGCAGGCCCTTCTGCCATGTGATGCTGCAGAAATGCCAGGGCAGTGACACCATGGACGAAGCGGCCTGCGCCGCGCAGCTTCGGGAGGCCGCGGAGCTTCTGACGGAAAACGGTTTCGCGGAGTATGTCCCCGGATGCTGGGCCAAACCCGGCTGTGAGGACCCCTTCCTGCGGCTGGAGCATGCCGGCTGTGACATGCTTGGCTTTGGAGCCGGCGCCGGAACGAAGCTGGACGGTGCCTGGAGCGTCAATACGAAGGACCTTGAACGTTATCTTCGGAACAGCGCCAATTATGAAGCGATTACGGCTGAAAGCGGAACCTGCGGCTGATCCACAGATACATCGAGGCAATCCGCGATCGCAATGAGTCTGGCGATTGAAGTATTCCTGCTGCCGGTTTCAGGCTTGCTGACATAACAGGGATCACAGCCCGGCATGTCGTGGACAGTCCTTTCATCATTCTGAGTTCCCTGATGCGCTTCACGATCAACACAAAGCTGATCTCCAGCTTTCTCACCTCCCTCCATCAAAAATCCAATCATTGATTTCACGCGCCGAGGGTGAGATCTTGCCCCGCTCAACGCCGGGGGAGAGCGTTCAAACGTTTAAAAAACCGCAAAAATCATGTCCTGCCGGGGTAAGTCATTCCCCTGCAGGACATTTTCATTTTCGGGCATATGAATACAATGGAGATGAGGTGAGAATGCAATGGAAAGCCCTGACTGCTGCGGGAATCTGCCCGGTTGTCCTTTCTTTATTCCGATCTTCCCCGCTGGCAAATCTGATTCTTCGGGCGTTGCCGCGATGGGCTTCCCTTCGGAGCCGGGGGAGCGGTGTGATGCCTGCGTCATATCCGCTTTTCCACGGAAGATCATTCACACCGGTTCCATACCACGGTGCTGCTGAACACCCGTGCCACCGGGCTGGTGACCGATGAGAACGGTCAGGTGATGGGCGTGATCGCCGAGAGCGATGACACCCTGTACACCATCAATGCCCAGGCTGTGCTGCTGGCTGCCGGCGGCTACGGCAACAACAAGGATCTGCAGACGGAAGAGATCCGCAATGCCCTGTACTACGGCCCCGTTTCCTCTACCGGTGACGGTATCATCATGGCCACTGCCGAAAATGTGGATGCCGCGACCCGTCTGATGGAATACGGCAAGCGCTATCCCAACGGCATCGAGGTTTCCGAAGGCATTGCCAGGTCTACCATCAGCGGCAATCTGAAGGTTTGGCCCATGAGCGCCATTCTGGTGAATGCCGAGGGTCAGCGCGTGGTCAATGAGAAGGCCTCCAACCGCACGATCCTGGAGGTTGAGCTGGAGCAGACCGGTTCCGAGCTTTTCCTGGTGATGGATCAGGCCAATTTCGATGTGTGGTCCGCCGCGCTGGGCTATGATGTCAGTGAATATCTGGAAGCCAACGGTTCCTCGGCGCCGGTTTTTGCCCACGGCGATACGCTTGAGGAAGCCGCGGCCAATCCGGTGTGGACGGCGCCGCGCTGGCAGAGACGGTCGCGCGTTACAACAGCTTTGTGCAGTCCGGCATGGACGAGGACTTCGGCCGCAGCGCCGAGTACATGACCATGGAGATCAGCGATGGCCCCTGCTACATCATTGAGCAGAAGCACCGCTTTGCCACAACGATGGGCGGCCTGGTGATCAACACCGATCTGCAGGTTATCAACAACAGCGGTGACGTGATCGAAAGCCTCTATGCTGCCGGTGAAACCGTTGGCGGCGTGATGGGCGATGACAGCCCCTCCGGCGCGAACAACGGCTGGGCTGTGATGTCCGGTAAGCCGGCCGCCGAGTCCATTGCCGAGAAGCTGGGCAAATAAAGCTTCGCATCATTCAACAAGCTCGCTGCTATCAAGCGTTACGATAGCAGCGAGTCTTTTATTATTGCAGGCAATTCGGAACCATAAACACTCCGGAGACAGCCGACACTCCGCCCTTGATTTCCCTGGCGGTATTCAGGTCGAGGAACAGGAAACGATGGCCTTCGGTGTCCCGGATGGGCTTGGCCTCGAGCTGTTGGGGCCTGTCGCCCCAATTGAGGGACTTGAAAGGGGAGTTGATCTTCTTCTTCATTGCGGGGAGAGCAAACAGGGGATGCATCTTTAGTACCGTTTTTTGGTTCTTTGCGATTTTAACATCCCGCAGACGAACTGAGCAAATAAATTTGCGGAAGAAATACAGGAAAAGACGCGGACGCCGGAGAATAAATAAGATGGTCATTTATTGCCACATGGAAGATCGATTTTTGTAACGGTCCCGACTCAGACCAAACTTTGGGGAGTACAAACATGGCAGAAGACAGGATCCCGGCCGAAGGAGAGGATATATCCTCCCGCGGCCCTGAAAGCAGCACCGCGCCGGATATCGCTTTTGAACCATTGGATCCCGCGGATTATCCCGCGGATCAGAGGAGCCTGATCGAGGAAGTGAACCGGCGGGCCGCTCTCGCGAATGAAAAATATCGCACCGCCAGGCACCGGCAGGCGACGGCGGAGCAGGAAAAGGGAGATATCCGCGATATCATCGAATCGGCAGATATGGGCACCTGGCACATTGAGCTGATCGAGGGGCAGGAGCCCCGCATGATCGTGGATGACAAAATGGCGGAGCTGCTCGGCATCACCCGGGAAGAGCTCTCTCCGGAGGGGACCTATACCGCGTGGTTTTCCCGCATCAAACCGGAAGCGGTGGCATCTGTGCTGGCCAGCGTCGGAAAGATGCAGCAGGGCCTGATGGATGAAAATACCTATCTCTGGATCCATCCCACAAAGGGCGAGCGTTATGTGCGCTGCGGCGGGACCGCCGAAAAGGTAGACGGCGGCTTTGTTCACCGCGGCTATCATTATGATGTGGACGCCCAGGTCAGAGAGAAGCTCGAAAAAGAGGAGGCCGCGCGCCGGCAGGAGGAACAGCTGCAGGAGGTCCTGAAGGCAAGAGAGGACGACGCGATCCGGGAGATCCTTGATATCATTATCCGGAAGGGAGACCGGGAGCTGATCAACTCTCTGATGGAAACAGTCGGAGCCTATTACGACGCCGACCGGTGCTACATTTTTGAAGAGGATCCGACCGGCCGATACATCGCGAACACCTATGAATGGTGCGCCCCGGGCGTCGTACCCGAGAAGGACAACCTGCAGCATGTACCGGTGGAAAACCTGGATCCATGGGTCTGTGAATTCAAGAAGCATGGGCCGTTCTATCTGAACTGCGATGACGAATACGCGAAGAAAGAGCCGCTGATCTATCAGGTGCTGGAGCCGCAGAACATTCAGTCCCTGATGGCGGCCCCCATGATGGAATCCGGCAAAGAGATCGGCTTTTTGGGCGTGGACAACCCGAAGAAGAATACGGGTCATAAGCTCTATCTGTCCATCGCGGCCACATCGGCCTATCATGAGCTGCGTTCCATCCATGACAGGGAAAAGCTGGAGCATTCGATGCGCCACACAGCCCAGATCCAGGAGACCCATGCCGCGGAAAAGACCCGCTATAACAGCATCATTGAGGCCATCTCCGGCGAATACCATACGCTGTGGCTGATCACGAAGGCCGATCTTGAGATGCATTTCATCCGGTCCAGCGGCAGGACCACGATCCGGAACGCCGTCAATATGGGCCTTGGCAACGCAAATATAGACAAGGCGCTGAAGCGGTATATCGATACCTATGTCCTGGAAGAGGATCGGGAGCGGGTCGAAGCGGCTGTTTGTTCTTCCGTGATCATGGAGGAAATAAAGAAGAAACCGCTCTATACGGTCAATTACCACCGCAGGGATGACGCGGGGAATGTGACCTATCATCAGATGGCCTTTGCCGACGCGGACGACGGCTTTATCCTGGCCTACCGCGATATTGACGGTATGATGCGGGAGGAGCTCGAAAAGCAGGCGGCTCTGCGGAAGGCGCTTGCCGCCGAGCGCTCCGCCAACAGCCTGGCCAGGGCGCTCGGTTCCGTATACAGCTACGCGTATGTTGTCCATATGACCAAAGGGACCGCTGCCCCTGTGCGTATGGCCCACAGCCTGGCAGGGCTTTACGGCGCGGATTACGACGCGGAGCATCCCTTCGATATGAAGACCTACGCGGATGAAAATGTATATCCGGACGACCGTCCTCTCTTTGAGCCGGTGGATACCATTGAGAAGTGCCGGAAGCTTTTGGAGACGCAGGATCGTTATTCGATCACCTACAGGCTCATGCTGAACGGTGTCCTGCATTATGTGGAGCTTGAGATCATCAAATCTCCGGATGCCGAAGATGAATTTGTCATGGGCTTCAAGATCGTGGATGAACAGGAAAAAGCCAGACAGGAGCAGCTCCGCAGGGAGCGCGAGCAGTCGGGCATCATCCAGGCCCTCAGCTCGGTCTATGTCGATGTGATCTCTGTTGACCTGGCGGAAAACAGATCCAGGACCATCAAGATGGATGACATGACCGGCGGGCTCAGCGGCGGATATTTTGCCCGGTCCGACAGACCGTACAGCATGAATGGCTATGTGGATTCCTATGTCCATCCGGATGACAGATATCATTTTGCCCCCATCCTGAGCATTGAAGGGTGCAGAGCTTTTTTTGAGCGGAACACGGAATATTCGTTCGAATACAGAGCGGTCCATGACGGGCAGACCCGTTACATGCAGATCCAGATGGTCAGGCCGGACGAAAACGGCAATGAGCTGGTCCTCGGCTTTAAGGCGCTGGACAGCCAGGAAGCGGAACGGCTGGAAAAGCTTCATCAGGAGCATACGCTTCTTGGCGTCATCGGCACGCTCAGCACGGAATACGCCTCTCTGTTCCTGCTGAATGCCCGGACCAACACCTACCGGACGATCCGCGCCAATGACGTTGCTCATGCCTTTACCGCGGAGCATACCAATGCCGAGGAAGGGCTGCGCCACTATATCAATACCTGTGTGGTCCCGGAGGACCGGGAAAAAATGATCGAGGCCTGCACCATCTCCCATATGGAGGAGGCGGTGCCGGAGACGGGCATCTATTCCGTCAATTACAGGCAGATCGACGGGATGAAAAACTCCCACGGGCAGCTGAATATCGCCAGATTCAGGGCGGATGACGGCTCTGTTCATTTTGTTGTCGGTATGCGCAATATCACGCAGATCGTGAAGAAAGAGCTTGAAACGCAGCATGCCCTGCAGGAGGCCTATGACGCGGCGGAAGCCGCCAATCGCGCCAAGAGCGACTTCCTGCAGACGATGTCCCATGATATCCGCACGCCGATGAACGGCATCATCGGCATGACGGCCATCGCGGCGGCGCATATCGACGATAAGGAAAGAGTGCAGGACAGCCTGCAGAAGATCACCCAGGCCAGCCGTCATCTGCTGGCGCTCATCAACGAAGTGCTGGACATGAGCAAGATCGAATCCGGAAAGGTCTCGCTGGCGGAAGAGGAATTCAACCTCTCCGACCTGATCGACAACCTGCTGACCATGACAAGGCCTCAGATCGAGGAGCACGGTCATGAGCTGAAGGTCAATATCCGGGATGTGCAGCATGAGCTGGTCATCGGCGATTCCCTGCATATCCAGCAGGCCTTCGTCAACCTGATGAGCAACGCCATCAAGTATACGCCGAACGGCGGAAGGATCGACCTGGGCATCCGCGAGATCCCCTGCAACCAGGAGAAGGTCGGCTGCTACGAGTTTGTGTTCAGGGATAACGGCATCGGCATGTCCGAGGAGTTCCTGAAGCATATCTTTGAGCCCTTTACCCGCGCGGAGGATGGCCGCATCAGCAAGATCCAGGGCACGGGCCTCGGTATGCCGATCACGAGGAACATCGTCCGCATGATGGGCGGCGACATTCAGGTCCAAAGCAAGCCGAATGAGGGCTCCTGCTTTACAGTCACGATCTTCCTGAAGCTTCAGGATACCGACACGAAGGAGGAAACGCGCTTCGCGGAGCTTGATGTGCTCGTGGCTGACGATGATGAAATGAGCGTGGGTTCCACGGTCAGCATGCTGGAGGAGCTGGGCATGCGGGCCGAGGGCGTTCTCTCGGGAGAGGCGGCGCTGGAGCGTGTGGTCTCCCGCCATGAGGCCAGGCAGGACTACCACGCGGTGATCCTTGACTGGAAGATGCCCGGCATGGACGGCGTGGAGACCGCGAGAGCCATCCGCCGCCGGGTCGGGAATGAAGTTCCGATCATCATCCTCTCCGCCTATGACTGGTCGGATATCGAGGAAGAGGCCAGGCTGGCCGGGGTCAACGCCTTTGTCAGCAAGCCGCTGTTCAGATCCAGACTGGAACGCGTCTTTGATGAGCTTCTGGGCGGCAAAGAAAAGGAGAGCGAAAGCGGCTCTCCGCTGCAGGCGCTGGACGCGCTGGACCTTTCCGCTTACAGATGCCTGCTGGTCGAGGACAATGAGCTGAATGCCGAGATCGCGCAGGAGATCCTGGAAGAGACCGGCATGAAGGTCGA
>R14__coassemble_278_pt1 | contig 40373 bp, 36 predicted proteins | sample R14__metabat2_high_PE_015 | metagenome-assembled genome bin R14
CCACGGTCTCGGCGTTGTGGAAGGCGGAGACCGTGGATATGGCCCTGGGCTGCTCCACCAACACGATGCTGCATCTGCCCGCCATCGCCCATGAGGCCGGCGTGGAGATCAACCTCGACATGGCCAACAGCATCTCCGCTCACACCCCCAACCTGTGCCATCTGGCCCCCGCGGGCGATACCTTCATGGAGGATCTTGACCGCGCCGGCGGCGTGTTCGCCGTCATGAAGGAGCTGACGAAGAAGGGCCTGCTGGATACCAGCCTGATGACCTGCACCGGCAAGACCATCGCCGAGAACCTTGAAAAGGTCGTCAACCGCGATGAGAACATCATCCGCCCCATCGACAAGCCCTATTCTCCCTTCGGCGGCATCGCCGTGCTGCGCGGCAACCTGGCCGAGGACGGCTGCGTGGTGAAGCAGAGCGCCGTGGCGCCCGAGATGATGGTGCATGAGGGCCCCGCCCGCGTGTTCGATTCCGAGGAGGACGCCATTGCCGCCATCTACGATCAGAAGATCGTGGCCGGCGATGTGGTGGTCATCCGCTACGAGGGCCCCAAGGGCGGCCCCGGTATGCGTGAGATGCTGAACCCGACCTCCGCCATCTGCGGCATGGGCCTGGGCGAGAGCGTGGCGCTGATCACGGACGGCCGTTTCTCCGGCGCGACCCGCGGCGCTTCCATCGGCCACATCAGTCCCGAGGCCGCTGCCGGCGGTACCATCGCGCTGGTGGAGGAGGGCGACCTGATCGCCATCGACATCCCCAACTGCACCATCGAGCTGAAGGTCTCCGATGAGGTGCTGGCCGAGCGCCGCGCCAAGTGGGTGTGCCCCGAGCCGAAGATCAAGACCGGCTATCTGGCCCGCTACGCCAAGCTGGTGACCTCCGCCGACAAGGGTGCCATCCTCGTCTGATCCGACTGACGCAACAAGGAGGGGATTACCATGGGAATGACCATGTCTGAAAAGATCCTTGCCGCGCATGCCGGACTGGAGAGCGTCAAGGCCGGCGACCTGATCGAGGCGAAGCTGGACCTGGTGCTGGGCAACGACGTCACGACCCCCGTGGCCGTGAACGTGTTCGACAGCATCGGTTTCACGAAGATCTTCGACAAGGACAGAATCGCCATCGTGCTGGATCACTACACGCCCTGCAAGGACATCAAGTCCGCGGAGCTGTGCCATACCGCCCGCGAGTTCGCGCACCGCTTCGGCATCACGCATTTCTATGACGTGGGCCAGGTGGGCATCGAGCACGCGCTGCTGCCCGAAAAGGGCCTGGTGGCGCCCGGCGAGCTGATCATCGGCGCGGACAGCCACACCTGCACCTACGGCGCCGTGGGTGCGTTCTCCACCGGCGTCGGCTCCACCGATATGGCGGCCGGCATGGCGGCGGGCGAGAACTGGTTCAAGGTGCCCGCGGCCATCAAGGTCGTGCTGAAGGGCAAGCTGGGGAAGCACGTTTCCGGCAAGGATGTCATCCTGCACCTGATCGGCCTGATCGGCGTGGACGGCGCGCTGTACCGCAGCCTGGAGTTCGCGGGGGAGGGCGTGTCCTGCCTGAGCATGGACGACCGCTTCACCATTGCCAACATGGCCATCGAGGCCGGCGGCAAGAACGGCATCTTCCCGGTGGACGAGAAGACGATCGAATACCTGAAGGGCCGCGTGACCCGCCCCTGGACCGCCTACGAGGCGGATGAGGACGCGGAGTATGAGCGCGTGGTGGAGATCGACCTGGATACCCTGGAGCCCACCGTATCCCTGCCGCATCTGCCCTCCAACACCCGTACCATCGACCAGGTGAAGGGCATGCCCATCGACCAGGTGGTCATCGGCTCCTGCACCAATGGCCGCATTTCCGATCTGCGCATCGCCGCGGAGCTGCTGAAGGGCCGCAGGGTCGCCGACGGCATCCGCTGCATCGTGATCCCCGCGACCCAGCAGATCTACATGGACGCCATGCATGAGGGCCTGATCGAGACCTTCATCAACGCCGGCTGCGCCGTGTCCACGCCGACCTGCGGCCCCTGCCTGGGTGGCCACATGGGCTGCATGTGCGCCGGTGAGCGCGCCGTGACCACCACCAACCGCAACTTCGTGGGCCGCATGGGCCACGTGAAGAGCGAGGTCGTGCTGGCGAGCCCCGCGGTGGCCGCCGCCGCCGCCGTTGCCGGCTGCATCGCCGATCCCAGAGAGCTGTAAAAGGAGGACGAAGAAATGGTCACCGGAAAGGTTTTCAAGTACGGCGATAATGTCGATACCGACGTCATTATCCCGGCCCGTTATCTGAATTCTCCCTCTCCGAAGGAGCTGGCGAAGCACTGCATGGAGGATATCGACGCGGACTTCACCGGCCGCGTGCAGCCCGGCGACATCATGGTGGGCGGCGCCAACTTCGGCTGCGGCTCCTCCCGTGAGCACGCCCCGCTGGCCATCCGCGAGAGCGGCATCCGCTGCGTCATCGCGGCCAGCTTTGCGCGTATCTTCTATCGCAACAGCATCAACATCGGCTTCCCGATCCTGGAGTGCCCGGAGGCTGCCGCGGCCATTCAGAACGGGGATACCGTTTCCGTGGAGTTTGATACCGGCCTGATCCGCGATGAGACCACCGGCGAGGAGTTCCACGCCGTGGCGCTGCCGCCCTTTATCGGCAAGATCGTGGAATGTGGCGGCCTGCTGCCGTATCTGAAGGCCCGTCAGGAGGGTTAAGCACATGAATTATCGTATCGCGCTGGTGCGCGGTGACGGCATCGGTCCCGAGATCGTGGACAGCGCCGTCCGCGTGCTGGAAAAGGTCGGCGAAAAGTACGGCCATACCTTTGAGTTCACCCGCACCCTGGCGGGCGGCGCCGCTATCGACGCCACCGGCATCCCGCTGCCCCAGGAGACCGTGGACATCTGCAAGGCCAGCGATTCCGTGCTGCTGGGCGCTGTCGGCGGCCCCAAGTGGGACACGCTGCCCGGCAATATCCGCCCCGAAAAGGCGCTGCTGGGCCTCCGCTCCGCCCTGGGCCTGTACACCAACCTGCGCCCCGCGCGCCTGTACAGCTGCCTGAAGGGCGATTGCCCCCTGCGCCCCGACATCGTGGAGAAGGGCTTCGACCTGATGATGGTCCGCGAGCTGACCGGCGGCATCTACTTCGGTGAGCGCGGCCGCCGCGAGGGCAAGTACGGCCCCGAGGCCTACGACACCGAGGCGTACAGCGTGATGGAGGTCGAGCGCATTGCCCGCGCCGCCTTTGAGGCTGCCCGCAAGCGCCGCAAGAAGGTCATCTCCATCGACAAGGCCAACGTGCTGGAGACCTCCCGCCTGTGGCGCGAGACCGTGCACCGCATCGGCGTGGAGTATCCGGATGTGGAGCTGAGCGACATGCTGGTGGACAACGCCGCCATGCAGCTGGTCCGCAATCCCTCCCAGTTCGATGTGGTCGTGACCAGCAATATGTTCGGTGATATCCTGTCCGACGAGGCCAGCCAGATCACCGGCTCCATCGGCCTGCTGGCCTCCGCCTCCCTGGGCGACAGCAAGTGCGGCCTGTACGAGCCGATCCACGGCAGCGCCCCGGACATCGCCGGCCAGAACAAGGCCAACCCCATCGCCACGATCCTGTCCGCCGCGATGATGCTCCGCTACGCCTTCGATCTCACGACCGAGGCCGACGCCATCGAGAACGCCGTGAACACCGCTCTGGAGGAGGGCTGCCGCACCGCCGACATCATCGGCGACAGCGACGCCGAGCCCCTCAGCTGCACCGGCATGACGGACGAGATCCTGAAGCGCCTGTAAAGCAGACCAAAGTATCGGAAAACACCGGGGCAGGGAACAGAGCGTCCCTGCCCCCGCTTTCGGAAAGAGGAAAAGACCGTGTACCGCGAAATCTCCAAGCTCCTCCTTTACGGCTGCCAGCCGGAGGACAGCATCCTGATGCGGCTTTCCGGCATCTTTGATGACTGGGACCACAGCCGCTGCGAAAAGCCCGTGCTGATCCAGCGCATCTACACCGAGGCCAAGCGCCTGCTGGACCTGGCGACAGCCTACGGCTTCGACGACAACCTCTGGCACAATTACCTCACCTTTCTGATGATGACCTGCGAGAACTCCTTTTCGCTGACCTGTGAGCTGAGCGGCCCCGGCGACGGCTCGGTGAACCACTTTGCGAAGGCGGACTTCCGGGCCTTCAAGCGGCTGTTCGATTATGACTTTACCGCCATTGAGCAGGATCTCGGCATCGACGTGTTCAGCGTGCTGGGCAGCTACCGCGCCATCCCCAAGAAGGCGCAGATGTACAACCGCAACGTGTCGGAGAAGGTGCGCGCCCTGAGCCGGCAGATCGAGCAGGCGGCGGACGAGAACGAGATCTTCGACCTGGTCACCGGTCATTACAGGGCCCACGGCGTCGGCCTGTTCGGCCTGAACCGCGCCTTCCGCGTGAAGGAAGCCGCCGACGGCGTGGCGTTCATCCCGATCAACAACATCGATCGCGTGGTGCTGGACGACCTGATCGGCTACGAGGGCCAGAAGAAGGAGCTTCGCGCCAATACGGAGGCCTTTGTGGCCGGCCGCGGCGCCAACAACATGCTCCTTTACGGCGACGCGGGCACGGGCAAATCCACCTCCGTGAAGGCGGTGCTGAACGAATACTGCGACCGCGGCCTGCGGATGATCGAGATCTACAAGCACCAGTTCGGCCTGCTGAGCGAGATCATCAGCCGCGTGAAGAACCGCAACTACCGCTTCATGATCTTCATCGACGATCTGTCCTTTGAGGAGAACGAGGTGGAGTACAAGTTCCTGAAGGCGGTCATCGAGGGCGGCATCGAAACCAAGCCGGATAACGTGCTGATCTGCGCGACCTCCAACCGCCGCCATCTGATCCGCGAGACCTGGAACGACCGTCAGGACATGGAGTTCAAGGGCGACGTTCACCGCAGCGATACGATGGAGGAGAAGCTCTCTTTGGCGGCGCGCTTCGGCTGCGCCATCAACTACAACGCGCCGGACCGCCGTCAGTATCACGATATCGTGAAGGGCCTTGCGCAGAGAGCCGGCGATTTCGGCCTGACCGAGGAGCAGCTGCTGCTGCAGGCCAACACCTGGGAGATCCGTCACGGCGGCATCTCCGGCCGCACCGCGCAGCAGTTCATCAATCACCTCTGTGGTCTGCGGACAGATGCGGAGGCGTGACCCGCGCACACCAAAAGCCCGTTCCCCGCATGACAGGGAACGGGCTTTTGCAAATGGCGAACGGGTTCAGACGCGTACCATGTCGCGCGTGATGTCCGCGAGGGTGTGCGCGCCGCACATGGCCATGGTGTCCGCCAGCTCGCTCTGAAGCTGATGCACGTAGTCCCGGATGCCCTCCGCGCCGGCGCCGTAGACCGACACTACGAAGGGACGGGCGATCAGGCAGGCGTCCGCGCCGAGGGCCAGCGCCTTGAAGATATCCATGCCCGTGCGGATGCCGCCGTCCACGATGATCTTCATCCGGCCGCCGACGGCGTCCACGATCTCCGGCAGCACCTCGGCGGTGCCGGGCACCTGGTCCAGCACGCGGCCGCCGTGATTGGAGACGACGATACCGGAAGCGCCGGCCGCCAGCGCCTTTTCGGCGCCCCTGGCGGTCATGATGCCCTTCACGATGAAGGGGATGCCGCAGCCGGCGATGATCTCCCGCAGCTCCTCCACGGTCTTGCTGCCCGCCGGCGGATCGAGGTTCTTCAGAAAGGGGAGACCCGCCGCGTCGATATCCATGGCGATGGCAAAGGTCCCGGCGTCGCGGGCCAGCGCCATCTTTTCGGCAATGGTGTCCCTGTCCCAGGGCTTCACCGTGGGGATGCCGACGCCGCCGGCCGCCTTCAGCGCCCGGCACGCGGCAACCATCACCCGGGGATCGGTGCCGTCGCCGGTCATCGCGGCGATACCCGCCTCCGCGCAGCCGGGCACGAGGATGTCGTTGTACTGCACATCGTCATATTTGCTGCCGTAGTGCAGCTTCACCGCGCCCACGGGGCCGGCCAGCACCGGCAGCACCAGGCTGCGGCCGAACAGCTCGCAGCCCGTATCCACCGGCCCGCCGGCGCAGATGGTATCCATATTGACGCGGATCTGCTGCCAGGCGTCATAGTTGCGCATGGCCACCGTGCCGCTGCCCTTGGCGCCGGGGCCGGGTACGGTGCTGCGGCAGCCGCGGCCGTCACATACCGGACAGGACTTGCAGAAGCCCATCTGTCCCCGGGCCGCCTCGGCGATTTCCCTGTAAGTCATGACGCGTTCCTCCCTGTGATTGAAGCTGATTGAAGTATTACAGCCGCCCGTCTTCGTCGGGGCTGCAGATCACGAGATTCAGATTCATGTTGCGGGTGCGGATCTCATCCAGCATCGCCTTGGGGATGCTGCTGTCCGGCAGGGTGACGGCGTAGGTCACCTCGAACAGCGTGCCCATGCTGACGGAGCGGACGCGCTCCACCGTGGCGCGGACATGATAGCGCTCGAAGATATCGTCCAGCAGACCGTTGTAATCCACATCCTCGGGCAGCGTGACCCGCAGGATCCGGTCTGTTTTGCGCACACCGCAGAAGTTGACGCCGGTCAGCGCCAGCGTCAGCACGGCGGTCAGCAGGAAAAACAGCACGGCCACACCGATGTAGCCCATGCCGCAGGCCAGACCCAGCGCGGTTTCCACAAGCAGCGCGGCGATCTCGCGGCCGGTGCCCTCGATGGAGCGGAAACGCACCAGCGCGAAGGTGCCCGCCACGGCCACGCCGGTGCCGATATTGCCGTTCACCAGCATGATGATGAAGCCCACCGCCATCGGCACCAGCGCGAGGGTCAGCGCGAAGCTGGCGGTGTGGCGGCTGCGCCAGGTAAAGATGACGGCGGTCAGGATGCCCAGCACGGCGGCTGTCCCCAGGCAGATCAGCAGCACGGGTAGTGTGAGAGGCTTGACGAGGATACTGTTCAGCATCGGTATTTTACCAAAGTCCTTTCAAAAGTCCCTTCAAAAAAGTTCAGGTACGCCCTGCGCGCAGCGACGCGTACCATGCCGGCAGGATAAAGCTTGTGAAGCAGGTGCCGTATTTGGAGAAGGAAACGGGGTACAGCCGGCGCTCGTTCAGCAGATGGGACAGCCACAGCGGCGCTGCGTCCGGGAACTTGATCTCCATCACCACCGCGGGGCGGTCCAGCAGCGCCGTGCCGTGGGAGCCGAGGCTGATATCCAGGTCGTTCGTTCGCCAGCGCAGGCTGTAATCGAAGGTGAAGCGGACATCATCGTCCCCGATGTAGGCGATGCGCTCGCAGCAGATGACCGCGGTGGGCCCCAGGGGCGCGTGACGCTCCCGGAACTGCAGGATCTCCCGGCCGATCTGCGGGGAGGAGCAGTCGACGGCCTCGCCGCGCATCAGCCGGTCGATCTGCCACCGGCTGCCGAAGGTGCGCCGCTTGTAGACGATGCCGTCCCGCTTGCGCTTGATCTCGGCAAAAACGGTTTCGTCCGGCTTCGGCTCACAGTAGGCGCGGACGCGCAGCTTTTCCTTGAAGTACGGACGCTCGACAGAGGCCCGGACCAGACTGAAGTCCGGTGTGTCGTAGTACAGGCTGCGGACGGTCTACAGACCGTAAAGATCCGGATGAATGCGCGGAGAAAGCGCGTCCAGCAGCTCCTCCGCGGCCTCAGGCGTCAGCAGGTATTTTTCCTCCCGTCGCTCAAAGCATTCCAGCAAAAGCGCGGGATCGACGGTCGTTCCGGCGGGAACCACGGGCATTGAATCACCTCGGCAGGGCAGACCTGCATATCAGACTTCGGTCTTTTCCGTTTCAACGGCGCGCTCCTCCGCTTCGACCTTGCGGATGAAGGCGTCGTACTTCAGCAGATCCATCTCGCCCTTGTGGTGCTCATAATAGCGGGCGCGGGTGGCGGGGGTCTCCGTCATGTCGGGATGAACGAACACCTGCACGCCGAGCACCACCAGCACGAACACCAGGGGACCGTAGGGACGGGCCATGAACCAGCCGGTCAGCACAGCCGTGATGCCGGAGAGGATCACGCCGACGATGTTGCCGATGCGGGCCTCCTTCAGCAGATCGTCGCGCTTGCCTTTGGGCAGGAGCTTTGCCTTGATCAGCTTGTCGGTGTAGGGCACGGTGAAGGTATGATAGCGGCGCAGCTCAAAAAGCTCGTTGCAGGTGACCAGCGAAATGCCGGCAGTCACAAAGCACGCCAGGATCTGAAAAACCAGGGCCACGGACTCACCCTCTGTTCTGTTTTGGAATACCATCCTATTGTAAAAAGCCGGGCGGCGGTTGTCAAGCCGCTATCCCAACGAAACGGCGGATTGTCCCGCTTGCCCTTTGACAAAACACCGCCGCGTCTGCTATGATAGGGGGCAGATACGCAGCAGCGAAGCATCGGAGGCGCAGCCATGAAGAAGGACGGTTATTTCGCGAAGTTCCTGCAGTTCTTTATTGATTTCAACAAGGACCGCGTGAAGAAGGAGGAGCCCAGTATGTTCCTCCGGCAGAAGAACCAGCTTTGGTTCGGCCTGATGAATATCGTGGACGATGACCTGGACCCGAAGGACAAAAGCACCGTCGTTCCGCTGACCCAGGAGGAGCTTCAGGCACTGGTCAGCACGGCCAGGGGCACCGCGGACGATGAGGACGAAGCGGATCCGGACGAAGGGCAGCAGACGGAAAAACCCTGAACAGGCGGCGTGACAGCCGCTTTTTTATTGCCCCCAGCCGCCGCTTTCCGCCGCCTGCTGACGGCGGTACTGGAGTGGGGAAAGGCCTGTCAGCTTTTTGAACACCGAGCAGAAATAGTTGGGGGAGGACCAGCCCAGCGTGTAGGCGATGTCCGCCACGGAATCCTCCGTGGAGGTCAGCAGCTGCTTGGCGGTGCTGATCTTGAAGTCGGTGATGTACATGGCCGGGGTCACGCCGGTCTGGGAGCGGAACAGCGCCTTGAAGCGGGAGAGCGAGTAGCCGGAAACGGCGGCCAGCTCGTTCAGCGGCAGCGGATCGCCCGGATGGGCGCGGATGTACTCCACCACCGCCTCGATGCGGGGCTCCACGGTGTGCGGATGGCCGGCGTCCACCGGCTGCAGCCGCAGCAGCTCGTACAGGAAGCAGGTCAGATACTGCACCCCGGCGTCCGTGTTGCCGCCGATGCCCGCGGAGATCAGCTGAAAGGCGTTGCTGATCAGCGGAATCATGACGCGGGAGATCCGCAGGTGGCGCTCCGGCAGCCGGGCCAGCCTGTCGCACAGGTCCGCCGCGGCCTCCCGGTTCAGCGTCAGGAAACGGTCGCGCTCCGCCAGGTTGATCTGCAGGGCGTACATCTCGCAGGGCTCCTGGGTCTCCAGGCCGGAGGCGTGCACCTCGTCCGGGTGGATCAGGAAGATCTCGCCGCCGTTGTAATGGTAGGCCGTCATTTCGCCGTTCTGCAGCACGGAGCAGGTGCGGTGCCCCTTCACCAGGCAGAAGATCTCCAGGATATCCTTGTGGAAATGCACCGGGGAGGCCGGCTCACCGGCCACGTAGTTCCGGTAGGTGATGTTCCCGAGGCCGCTGATGTGGTGCAGGCTGCGCGGCAGCAGCTCCTTGTGGTTTTTTTCGATCTGCGGCTCGTCAAACAGCTCGGTGGGGGAGCCGGGATCGAAAGAACGACTGTTCGCTTTCATGGCTGAATGCTCCGTTACAAATGGCTTTTTTTGAAAAAGTATAAAATCGTCTCAAATACCATTTTGGATTGCTTTTTTGGCCCAAATCCATTATAGTAAAACCATCACAAAATTTCAACGATTTGGCCGGGTTTTTTCCTGAACGGACATTTTGCGCGAGCGATTTCCGCACGCCGGAAGCCGCAGCCGGACCGCTGAAGCCGAGGAGGAGTTTGACATGAAAGTCATCCCGAATGGTGTATATCCTGTCATGATCACGCCCTTTACCGCCGATAACAAGATCGACTGGGACGCGACGCAGCGGCTGATCAACTGGTACGACGAGCAGGGCTGCAAGGGCATCTTCGCCGTGTGCCAGTCCAGCGAGATGTTCTTCCTGAGCAAGGAGGAGCGCTATCAGCTGGCCAAGTTCGTCATCGACAACACCCCCAAGCATATGCACGTGGTGGTGTCCGGCCATGTGGCGGAGAAGCTCGACGACCAGGTCCGTGAGGCCCAGGCCATCGTGGACGCCGGCGCCGAGTCCTACGTGTTCATCTCCAACCAGTTCGCCAAGGAGAACGAGAGCGACGACGTGGCCATGAAGTCCATCGAGTACCTCATCAGCCACATCGAGGCGGAGTCCTTCGGCGTGTACGAGTGCCCCGCGCCCTACAAGCGCCTGCTGACCCCCGAGATGCTGAAGTGGATGGCCTCCACCGGCAAGTTCTCCTTCCTGAAGGACACCTGCTGCGACCTCGGCCAGCTGAAGGCCAAGTGCGACGCCGTCAAGGGCACCGACCTGAAGATCTTCAACGCCAACGCCGCCACCCTGCTCGAGAGCATGAAGATGGGTGTTGCCGGCTACTCCGGCGTCATGGCCAACTTCCATGCGAAGCTGTACGCCTGGCTGGTGGACAACTACGAGAAGGAGCCCGAGCGTGCCGAAAAGCTGATGGACTTCCTGGGCGCCGCCTCCATGGTCGAGTGCCAGGTCTATCCCGTCAACTGCAAGTATCACGCCAACCTGATGGGCGTGCCCATGGATATCATGACCCGCACCAAGAGCGCCGACCTGCTGACCGGCAGCAAGAAGCTGGAGATCGAGCAGTTCTACGGCATCGAGCAGACCTTCATCAAGAGCTTCTTCGGCGAGTAAGCCGCGGGAAGCGCCCACATCCGATCATATAACCGCAAGGTTATAAATGATAACTTTTATAAGGAGGAAACCCACATGAAGAAGTTCCTTGCCCTGGTTCTGGCCGCCATGATGCTGGTGGCCTGCCTGTCCTTCGCTTCCGCCGAGGACCTGACCTACTCCAAGTCCAGCGACTACGACGCCTCCGGCGACGCCAAGATCACCCTGGTGTTCACTGCCAACGCTTCCGGCTCCGACTATCATGGCATCGCCATGACCAAGTTCGCCGACGCCGTTGCCGATCTGTCCGGCGGCTCCGTCGAGTGCAAGGTCTATTCCGACTCCACCCTGTTCTCCTCTGACGCCGAGTGGGACGCCATCTGCGACGGTTCCGCCATGGGCGGCGCCGATATGGCCTACATCTCCTTCGCGACCCTGTCCACCCAGCCCGGCCTGGAGTGGTGCGCCATGGTTGCTTCCGCCTACTTCTGGGCCAGCATCGATCACATGACCACCACCCTGAACGGCTCCGAGACCGGCGCCAAGATGTTCGCTGACATCGAAGCCAAGACCGGCCTGAAGTGCCTGGGCGCCATGTATCTGGGCTCCCGCGTCATCAACACCCGTAACCGCGAGATCAACAGCTACGCCGACATGAGCGGCCTGCTGCTCCGTATGCCCGGCTCCGAGGCCTGGCAGAACCTGGGCCGCGCCCTGGGTGCCGAGCCCACCGCTCTGGCCTTCTCCGAAGTGTACACCTCTCTGAGCACCGGCGCCATCGACGCCCAGGATAACCCCCTGCCCTCCGACATCACCAACGGCTTCTATGAAGTGGCTACCTACTTCGCCATCACCAACCACGTGGTTGACTCCATCATCCCCATGATGAACGGCGAGACCTGGGCCAGCATGACCGAGGCTCAGCAGGCTGCTGTGACCGACGCCATGAACTATGCCATCGCCTACAACGACGCTGAGCGTATCGCTTCCGAGAACGAGGCTGTGGAGTTCCTGCTGGGTCAGGGCTGCACCGTGACCTACCCCGACATCAACGACTTCCGCACCAACGCCAAGGCCTACTATGAGGCTCATCCCGAGCAGACCGAGACCTGGGACTGGGATCTGTACAACGAGATCCAGGCTCTGGCCGAGTAATCAGTACCATCTGATTTGAATCCCCCGGGGGGATGGACCGCCTCGGTCTGTCCCCCCTTTCCCCTTGTAAAGGAAAGGAGGAAACCGATTGAAGTCTGCCCGCAAGGTCGGCAAGATCATCATGACGATCATCAGCGAAGGCATTCCGTGCCTGTGCTTCGTGATCCTGTTCGTGTCCTTCTTCTCGACCATCATCGCCCGTTATTTCTTCCGTACCTCCCTGAACTGGAGCAATGAGGTCTCCGTGCTGTGCTATATGTACTGCATGTTCTTCGGCTCCGGTCTGGCGCTGCACACCGACTCCCACGTTGTGTTCAGCCTTGTGTACGACAAGATGAGCAACAAGGGCAAGATGATCTTCCGCGTGCTGAACAACGCGATCATCGTCGTGCTGCTGGCTGTTGCCATCGGACCCTGCTATAATGCCATTTCCAGCTCCAAGTCCGTGACCGGCGTGCTGAAGATGCCCTTCAGCATCGTGTTCATGCCCTTCGTGTGGTTCATGGCCGAGATGATCGTCCGCTGCATCCTGGAGATCAAGCGCGTCATCACCGCCTACAGGAACGGCACCCTGGACATGACGCCCGAGCAGCTTGAAGCCGAGGCTGAGAAGGAGGTCAACGCATGAACGGATTTGCCGTATTCGCAGTATTCGCCTGCATGGTGGTCTGCTTCGTCATTCGTATGCCCGTCTCCTTCTCCATGCTGAGCTCTTCCATCCTGTACTATGTTGTGACCAACATGAACGGCATGGGCGCCGTGGCCAATGTTCTTTGCAAGAACACCTACGGCAACTACACCATGCTGGCGGCTCCGCTGTTCATCTTCATGGCCAACGTGCTGAACACCGGCGAAGTGACGGACAAGATGTTCGCCTTCTGCAACGGCCTGCTTGGTAAGATGAAGGGCGGCACCGCGCAGGTGAACGTGCTGATCTCCCTGATCTTCTCCGGCATGACCGGCTCCGCCATCGCCGACGCCTCCGGTATCGGCCTGATGGAGATCGAGCAGATGAAGAGCGAGGGCTATGACACCGAGTTCTCCTGCGCCATCACCGCTGCCACCGCCACCATCGGCCCCATCTTCCCGCCGTCCATTCCCATGATCATTTACGGCATGCTGTCCGGTGCTTCCGTCGGCAAGCTGTTCATGGGCGGCATGGTGCCTGGCGTGCTGCTGGCTGTCCTGCTGATGATCTACGTGTTCATCATCTCCAAGAAGCGCAATTATCCCTCCGGCGTGATCATGAGCGCCAAGGAATTCGGCAAGGCCACGCTGTCCGCCGCGCCCGCCCTGTTCACGGTCGTGCTGCTGCTGGGCGGCATCTACTCCGGCGTCTGCACGCCCACTGAGGCCGGCGCTTTGGCATCCGCCTGGGCTCTGCTGATCTCCTTCCTGATCTACCGCACGCTGGACCTGAAGAAGCTGATCCAGGTCATCCGCGCCACCGCCGCCAACACCGCGACCCTGGCCCTGCTGACCGGTACCTCCCTGCTGTTCAGCTTCATCGTGGCCAAGGAGCAGGTGCCCAACGCCATCGCGACCTTCGTTACCGGCCTGACGGACAACAAGTATCTGTTCCTGCTGGTCGTCAACGTCGTGTTCCTGCTGCTGGGCTGCGTGCTGGATGTGTCCACCATTCAGTTCGTGTTCGTGCCCATGGTGCTGCCGCTGGTCAATGCCTTCGGTATCGACCTGGTGCACTTCGGCGTCGTCATCTGCCTGAACATGATGATCGGTCTGTCCACCCCGCCCTTCGGCATGCTGCTGTTTATCGTTACGGGCCTGGGCAAAACAAAGATAGCGGGCGTCATCAAGGAGATCCTGCCCATGGTTCTCATCATGATCGTCCTGCTGCTGATCATGACCTATGTCCCGCAGATCGTGCTGTTCCTGCCGAACATGATGGGCTAAGACGTTTCGATTTCTTTCCGGGGGAGCGGTGCCGGGCCGTCCGGCGCGGTGCTGCTCCCCTCATGGTGATTTTTCCGTTGCGCCCGGCGGCGCGTCGGCGTATAATGGTTTCGTGCCGGTGCGCGGCCACCCGGAACGGGTAATTCAGCGCGCGGCGGCAGAGGCAATGAATGCGTATTTCAGACCTCAATACCCTGAACCGGGTGCTTGCCGATCCCGACAAGACTTACCGCAGCCTGCCCTTCTGGGGATGGAACGACCGGCTCGATCCCGCGGAGCTTCGCCGCCAGATGGCGGATATGAAGCGCGTGGGCCTGGGCGGCTGCTTCTCCCATTCCCGGGACGGACTGGAAACGCCGTATCTCTCCGAAGAGTGGATGGAAGATACCCGCGTGATGGCGGACGAAGGCAAAAAGCAGGATCTTGAGGTCTGGATCTACGATGAGGACAAGTGGCCCTCGGGCGCGGCCGGTGGCATGGTGGCCGCCGCGGACCCGGCGCGCTTCACCGCGAAGGGCCTGACGCTGGAGCTGGCGCCCTGGACGGACGAAGCGCCGGAGACAGGGGAGAACTGCACTGTCATCGGTACCTGGCGGGCCGATGTGGACGACGCGACGATCCTCGGCTTCGGCACGGGAGACAGTCGCATTACGCTGCGCTGCGAGCGTGCCCGGAAGCACGAGTGGTACAATGGCTCCGCGCCGTCCGACAATCTGAATCCGGACGCGGTGCGGAAGTACATCGAACTGACACATGAGGCTTACAAAAAGGAGTTCCCGGACGGTCTGAGCCGCCATGTGGAGGGCTTCTTTACCGACGAGCCCAACTGCTACGATTTCTTCAGCTTTTTCACGCCCGGCCGTCCCTGGATCCCGTGGACGGAGGATTTCGCGGCGGCCTTTGAGGCCCGGCGCGGCTACGATCCCGTGCCGCTGCTGCCATATCTGTTCTTTGGCGGCAAGGGCTGTGAGCGCATCCGTCACGATTACTGGCGCACGGTCAGCGAGCTGTTCGGCGAGCGCTATATGAAGCAGCTGTACGACTGGTGCGAGGCCAACGGTGTCCGCCTGACGGGCCACGTGCTGTATGAAAACGATCTGGGCTACAACATCCGCGTCTGCGGCGCGGCGATGCCGCAGTACCGCTTCATGCACGCTCCGGGCATGGATCTGCTGGGGGAGCAGACCCGCGAATACCTCACCTGCAAGCAGGTGACCAGCGTGGCGCACCAGTATGGCCGGGAGATGTGCATCTCCGAGACCTACGGCGCCAGCAAGTGGGAGTTCGGCTTCGAGGGCCAGAAGTGGCTGGGGGACTGGCAGTATGTCATGGGGATCAACCGCCGCTGCCACCACCTGATGCAGTATTCTGTCAGCGGGTGCCGGAAGCGCGACTATCCGCCGGTGTTCAACTATCAGGCCACCTGGTGGGATGACTTCCGCGCCATGGAGGACTATTTCGCCCGGCTGTCCGCGGTGCTGTCCACCGGCGAGGTCGCGCGGGACATCCTGGTGATCCATCCGATCTCCTCCCTGTGGACGAAGTGTGCCAGCCACCCGCGGGAGGACCTGAACAATATCGAAATGAACATGGGCTGGCGCGATCCGCAGTTCGTCGATCTGAACCGCGAGGGCGACGAAACGAACGCCCTGGCTGAGCTGCTGATGCGGGCCCACCGGGATTTCGATTTCGGTGACGAGACCATCCTGAGTGAACAGGCGACGGTGGAAAACGGCCTGCTCCGGGTGGGCGGGGGCTGCTACCGCACGGTGGTCGTGCCGCGGGTCTGCTCGCTGTTCGCTTCCACGCTGACGCTGCTGGAGCGCTTCGCGGCCTGCGGCGGCAGCATCATGTGGATTGGCGACGCGCCCACGATGACCGAGGGTGTGCCGGACGGCCGCGGCGCCGCGCTGTACCGTCAGCCGGCGGTGTGCCACGCGGAGCGGAACGAGGACGTGCCGGAGCTGCTGGACGCTGTGCTGCCGCGCAATGTCCGCGTGACTGCCCGTACCGGCGGCGAGTGCACCCCGGTGATGACGATGCTCCGGAGCGCCGGAACAGACCGGATCCTGTTTGCCTTCAACGAAAGCCGCACGGAGACGCAGCAGTACCGGGTCACGCTGCCCGGTAAGGTGAAGATCACGGCCTACGATCCCTGGACGGACACCCGCCGTGAGGTGACGGCCGCCGCCTGCGGAGAGGGCACGGAGTGGATCGATACGCTGCCCCCGGCGGGGAGCGTGGTCTACTTTGCCGAGCCCGTGGAAACGCTGCCGGCCGCCGTACTGCGCTATCCCTATGTGCATCCGCATTACACCGAGCCGGTGTGGGCGGTGCTGGGGCCTGTGGCGGACTTTGCCCGCACCGCGCCCAATGTGCTGCCGCTGGACCGCTGTACCTGGTCGCTGAACAGCGGCGACCACGAAGAAGAGACCGAAGTATGGAAGGTCCAGCGGAGCATCCGCGAACGGCTCGGGCTGCAGCAGGTGTGGTACAACGGCATCCCGCAGCGCTACACCTGGCTGGAGCGGGCCAAACGGGAGCATCCCGGCGTGCCCTTTGCGCAAACCTTCGCCTTCACCGTGCGGGACGTGCCCGCGACGCCCTGCGGCTTCGTCATCGAAAAGCCTGAAGGCCTGACGGTAAGCTGCAACGGCGAGGCCTGCGAGGCCACCGGCGAATGGTTCGTTGACCGCGCCATGAAGGTCTTCCGTCTGCCTGCGCTGCGGGAGGGCCGCAACAGCGTGATGGTCAGCGGCCTGTACACCGCGGAGCGCGAGCTGGAGGATTGCTTCCTCATCGGCGATTTTGCCGTCAGCGCGGAGCGGGAGATCGTTGCCGAGCCCGCGCAGCTGCACTTCGGCGACTGGTGCTTCCAGGGCTACATGCATTACAACGGCGCCATGCTCTACCGCTTCGACCTGCCCGACTGGGACGGCGAAAAGCGGATCACGCTGCACCTGGGCGAGCACCGCGCGGCGCTTGTGGAGGTCATCGTCAACGACCGGTCCCTCGGTCTGCTTTTCGGCCGGTGCCGGGATACCGTGGAGATCACCGAAGCGCTGAAAGCGACCGGCAACCGGATCGGGCTGCGGGTCGTGTCCACACCGCGCAACATGTTCGGCCCGTTCCATCAGGCCTATGACGGCTGCAGCCGCATCAGCTGGGCGGACTTCCGCACCGAGGGCGGCACGCATTGCGACGCGTATACCGTCGTGCCATACGGGCTCATGGGGCAGATCGTGCTGACGGAGGGCTGAGACGCCCTCACAAAAGGATATCCGAAAGGGGGCGATGCCCATGGCGATGAAAAAGCTGACCAAGAAGTGTCCCTTCTGCAACCGCGTCTATGAGCAGCGCGTGGTCGGCCGCTTCGGGCAGAAGCTGACGGACGAGGACCGCTGGGAATACGGCTCTCCGCTGAAGATCTGCCTGAACTGCCGCAAGATCTTCCTGGATACCGATTACCAGGAGCTGGCACTGGTGGAGCTGCGGGAGCGCGACAGGGAGCGCGTCCGCCGGTCGTCGGTGATGATCGTCGGCGTCGCCGTGATCGCCGCGATCCTCTGCGTGGCCGCGGGGCAGGAGTACTACAGCTTCGGCGTGCTGTTGGTGCTGATGGCCCTGGCCTGGGCGCTGGGGGACTTCATCAAGTATCCGCGCCGGATGAAGAAGCTGGAGGAGGAGCGCGAGGCTTCTCTCAAGCGGCTGAGCGACCCCGCCTACGCGAGGGCGCTGAGCAAGGCCGGCTATCATGTGCCGGCGGAATATCTCGGCAGCAACGGCAGCCGGGTGACCGAAGAAAATCCTTCCGCCCTGCCCACAACGGCGGAAGAACGGGAAGCGTTGAAAATCGCCCATTCCAGGGCGAATAAAAAGAAAAAATAAAGGAGACGACCACCATGATCTTTGACCGTATGGACCGCCTGGCCCAGTACAAGGGCATCAGCACCAACCTGGACACCCTGATCGATTTCATCCTGACCCACGACGCCGATTCCCTGCAGCCCGGCCGCAACGAGATCGACGGCGATAACTGCTGGGTGATGAGCAACGTCGCCACCCTGCTGGACAAGCCCACCAAGTACGAGCGCCACTTCGAGCATCTGGATCTGCAGATCCCGCTGGAGGAAGGCGAGATCATCACCGTGAAGCCCGTGGAGGACCTCGAGTGGCCCGATACCTCCAAGGAGACCGTGTTCACCAACGGCGAGCCCGGCATCCCGCTGGACCTGGTGCCCGGCACCTTCGCCATCTTCTTCCCCGGCGACGCCCACAACTGCAGCATCCGCAAGGCGGATCAGGAGAAGGTCCGCAAGCTGGTGGGCAAGGCGAAGTTCTGATCTTCCGGTATCACACATTCATATGAGGAGGGGATTCCCATGAAGAAGCAGCCCCGCATCCTTGTGGTCGGCTCCCTGGTGATGGATCTGATCGTGTCCACGCCGCGTTTCCCGAATGCCGGTGAAACCGTGCTGGGCCTGGATTACTCCACCGCCTCCGGCGGCAAGGGCGCCAATCAGGCCGTGCAGGCCGCCCGCCTGGGCGCGCAGGTCACGATGGTCGGCCGCGTCGGCAACGATGACTTCGGCCGCGCCATGGTGCGCAGCGTATCCGCCGCCGGCGTGAACACCGATCATATCCTGGTCACCGAGGACGCCTGCTCCGCCATCGGCAACATCCAGCTGGAGACCGACGGCGTGCATACCCAGAACCGCATCATCGTGGTCTCCGGCGCGAACATGAAGATCACGCCCGAGGATGTCGCCTTCCTGAAGGACGATATCAAAAACTACGATCTGGTCATCATGCAGTTCGAGATCCCGATGGCCATCAACGAGCTGGTGGCGAAGTACGCGTATGAGGCCGGTGTGCCCGTGATGGTCAACACCGCGCCCTCCGCGCCCATCGACAACGAGGAGTTCCTGTCCCACATCACCTACATTTCTCCCAACGAGCACGAGGCGTATGACCTGACGGGCATCACCATCACGGACGACGCCACCACCCGCGCGGCGGTGGACAACCTGCTGTCCCGCGGCGTGAAGAACGTCATCATCACCTGCGGCGAGCGCGGCGCGGCCTACGGCAGCCCCGACACCTTCCTGATGAGCCCCTGCGTGCCCTGCGAGAAGGTGGCCGACCCCACCGCCGCCGGCGACAGCTTCATCGGCGCGTTCTGCACCGCGAAGAGCAGCGGCGTCAGCGTGGAGGAGGCCCTGCTGTTTGCCAACTGCACGGCGCACATCACCGTGTCCCGCATGGGCGCCCAGCCCAGCATGCCCATGCTGAGCGAGGTGCTGGCCCTGATGAAGGAAAAGGGCTTCGACACCACGCCCTACGAAAGCTGATATCCCGGAACGCATGATTTGAAGGAGGTAATTCCCATGGCCGCGATCGATACCTTTGTGACCGCCGTCCGCGACGAGGTCGAGAAGACCGTATGCAACTTCAGCGATGAGCTGTTTGCCCCTGCCGCCCAGATCATCTGGGACGCCGAGGCCGCCGGCAACCGCATCCACATCACCGGCATCGGCAAGCCCGCCCACATCGCCGGCTACATGGCTTCCCTGATGTCCTCCACCGGCACGCCCACCTACTTCCTGCATGGCACCGAGGCCGTTCACGGCTCCTGCGGCCAGCTGGTGGCGGGCGATGTGGTCATCGTCATCTCCAACAGCGGCGAGACCGCCGAAATGAAGGCGACCGCCATGGCCATCCGCAACAACGGCTGCAAGGTCATCGGCGTGTCCGGCAACCCCAACTCCTGGCTGGCGAATTTCGCCGACGCCCACCTGACCGCCCATGTGACCAATGAGGGCGGCCCGCTGAACCGCGCGCCCCGCACCTCCATCCTGGCCGAGACCCTCGTGCTGCAGGGTCTGTCCGTGGTGCTGCAGGAGAAGCGCGCCATGACGCCCCAGGAATACGTGATGCGTCATCCCGGCGGCGCCCTGGGCAAGCTGCGCGACAACGAGAAGTAATGACCGATGGACCTCCGGCCGCCCTGACCGGGGGTCCTTTGAAAAAATGCTCTGTTTCCGGAAACGGTTGAAGGTATTCACGCCGTCCGCTGTCACAGACACAGAAAAACGGAGGTGCGGATATGTTTGAGGGCTTTCCGGAGGATACGCTGACCTTTTTCCTGGACCTGCGGTTCCACAACACGAGCACCTGGTTCCACGGGCAGCAGGAGCGGTACCGGCAGCAGGTGCGGGCGCCGTTCTACGCGCTGATCGAGGACCTCGGCCCGCTGATGAAAAGCATCGATCCCGCGATGGAGGTGCGGCCCTGCAAGGTCCTGTCCCGCATCCACCGGGATACCCGCTTCACGAAGGACAAGAGCCCCTACCGCGATCATCTCTGGATCCATTTCCGCCATGAGGCGCTGCCGAGGGAGGGCTCGCTGGGGTACTTCTTCCAGTACGGCCCAACGGGGCTGATGTGGGGGATGGGCTTCTGGGGCGAGAACCGCGAAATGATGGACACCTTCCGCCGCCGCCTCGCGGCAAGACCGGGGGAGATCATGGGGATCATCCACGGCTGCGGCCTGCAGGCCCGCGGGCTTGTAATGGAGGAGCGTTCCTTCAAGCGCATCGGGATGCCGGATTCCCTCGTGACCCCGGAGCAGCGCGCCTGGTACAAGCTGCGCGAGATGTGGTTCCTCCGCGGGGACGTCGATCCCGCGCTGGCGGGCCGGGCGGAGCTGAAGGAGCATATTGAGGAAGATTTTCTTGCCCTGGCGCCGGTCTACCGGCTGCTGATGGGCAACGACTGACAGACAATACAGGAGGGGATACCGATGGATTGGATGAAACTGAAGAGCGGCTCCGACGTCCGCGGCACCGCCGTTGGCGAGGGCCTGACCCTGACCGCCCATATCGCGACCTGCCTCGGCATGGCCTTTGCGCAGATGGCGGCGGACAAGGCCGGCAAGCCCGTGGAGCAGGTGAAGATCGCCCTGGGCCGTGACAGCCGTATTACCGGCCCCGATCTGCTGAAGGCCACCGCCGAGGGCGTGGCGAAGACCGGCGCGACTGTGCTGGACTTCGGCATGTGCTCCACGCCGGCCATGTATATCAGCATCCTGACGCCCGGCTACCAGCCCGACGGCTCCATTATGATCACCGCCAGCCACCATCCGTGGAACAAGAACGGCCTGAAGTTCTTCCTGCCGGAGGGCGGTATTGAGGGCAGCACCGTGGCTGAGCTGCTGAAGACCGCCCAGGCACTGGATCCCGACAGCCTGCCCGTGAAGGGTCAGATCATTCAGGAAGCCTTCCTGCCCGCCTACACCGAGCAGCTGTGCGAGCGCATCCGCACCGGCCTCGGCACCGATGCCGAACAGCCGCTGAAGGGCCTGCACATCGTGGTGGACGCCGGCAACGGCGCCGGCGGCTTCTATGCCGATATGCTGCAGAAGCTGGGCGTGAACACCGAGGGCAGCCAGTTCCTGAATCCCGACGGTATGTTCCCGAACCATATCCCGAACCCCGAGAACCCCGACGCGATGGCTTCCATCAGCAGGGCTGTGGTGGCCAGCGGCGCCGATCTGGGCGTCATCTTCGATACCGACTGCGACCGTGCCGCCGTGGTGGACGGCGACGGCCGTGAGATCAACCGCAACCGCCTCATCGCGCTGATCTCCGCCGTGCTGCTGGACGCACAGCCCGGTCAGACCATTGTGACCGACTCCGTGACCTCTGCCGGCCTGAAGAAGTTCATCGCGGCGCATGGCGGCGTGCATTACCGCTTCAAGCGCGGCTACCGCAACGTCATCGATGAGGCCATCCGCCTGAACAGGGAAGGCACGCCCTGCCCGCTGGCCATCGAAACCAGCGGCCATGCCGCCATGCAGGAGAACCATTTCCTGGACGACGGCATGTATCTGGTCACCGTGCTGATCATCCGCGCGATGCAGTTGAAGCAGCAGGGCAGGACCCTGGGCAGCGTCATCGCCGACCTGGAGGAGCCCGTGGAGAGCGTGGAGCTGCGTCTGGGCATCACGGTGGAGGATTTCCGTGCCGCCGGCAACAGGGTCATCGACAAGGTGACCGCCTATGCTGAGGCGAACGACGCGTGGCATATCGCCCCCGACAACCGCGAGGGCATCCGCATCTCCTTTGATGTGGACGGCAAGGCCGATGCCGCGTGGTTCCTGCTCCGCCTGTCCGTGCATGATCCGGTGATGCCCATCAACGCCGAGAGCGACGTGCCCGGCGGCGTGAAGGCCGTGCTGAGCGCGCTGGCCTCCGTCATCAGCGGCAGCGAGGGCGTCGATACCGCCAACCTCGACAATTACATCAAGTGAGCCTTTCCCCGTACCGCTCCGGTACGGGGGATTTTTCCGGTACGGCGAAAAAGGAAAAAACAGGAAAACGTACGGGATGGACAAAAAGGAAGGATAAAGCCTGAGAATATGCAAGGCAAACGCCTTGCGAAACAGGCCGATCCCTGTTATAATATTGTTTTGGGTAGACAGCAAAGACGCTGTTTCCCGTTACCTCAAAACCTACGGACGACAGAAAGCAGGGGAGGAACACAATGCCCAAGCGTAATGATATCCATAAGGTTCTGATCATTGGCTCCGGCCCGATCATCATCGGCCAGGCCTGTGAATTTGACTATTCCGGCACCCAGGCCTGCAAGGCGCTGCGCAAGCTCGGCTACGAGATCGTGCTGGTGAACTCCAATCCCGCCACGATCATGACGGACCCCGAGACCGCCGATGTGACCTACATCGAGCCTCTGAATGTGAACCGCCTCGAGCAGATCATCGCCATGGAGCGTCCCGACGCGCTGCTGCCGAACCTGGGCGGTCAGTCTGGCCTGAACCTCTGCTCCGAGCTGTACAAGGCCGGCGTCCTGGATAAATACAATGTGAAGGTCATCGGCGTGCAGGTGGATGCCATCGAGCGCGGCGAGGACCGTATCGAATTCAAGAACACCATGAACGAGCTGGGCATCGAGATGGCCCGCAGCGAGGTGGCCTACTCCGTGGAGGAGGGCCTGGCCATCGCCGACCGTCTGGGCTACCCCGTGGTGCTGCGTCCCGCCTACACCATGGGCGGCGCCGGCGGCGGTCTGGTGTACAACCGTGAAGAGCTGAAGACGGTCATGGCCCGCGGTCTGCAGGCCTCCCTCGTGCACCAGGTGCTGGTGGAGGAGTCCGTCATCGGCTGGGAAGAGCTGGAGCTGGAGGTCGTCCGCGACAGCGAAGGCAACATGATCACGGTCTGCTTCATCGAGAACATCGATCCCATGGGTGTGCATACCGGCGATTCCTTCTGCTCCGCCCCCATGCTGACTGTTTCCGAGGATGTGCAGAAGCGTCTGCAGGAGCAGGCCTACAAGATCGTGGACCGCGTGCAGGTCATCGGCGGCACCAACGTGCAGTTTGCCCATGATCCGGTCAGCGACCGCATCATCGTCATTGAGATCAACCCCCGTACCTCCCGCTCCTCCGCCCTGGCGTCCAAGGCGACCGGCTTCCCGATCGCGCTGGTGTCCGCCATGCTGGCCTGCGGCCTGAACCTCCGCGACATCGAGTGCGGCAAGTACGGCACGCTGGACAAGTACAAGCCCGACGGCGACTACGTCGTCATCAAGTTTGCCCGCTGGGCCTTTGAGAAGTTCAAGGGCGTGGAGGACAAGCTGGGTACCCAGATGCGCGCTGTCGGCGAGGTCATGAGCATCGGCAAGACCTTCAAGGAAGCCTTCCAGAAGGCCATCCGCTCCCTGGAGAACGGCAACTACGGCCTGGGCCATGCGAAGAATTTCGATACCCTCACCAAGGACCAGCTGCTGCAGAAGCTGCTGTATCCCAACAGCCAGCGCTATTTCCTGATCTATGAGGCCCTCCGCAAGGGCGCGACCGTGGAGGAGATCCATGACCTGACGAGGGTCAAGACCTACTTCCTGGAGCAGATGAAGGAGCTGGTGGCGGAAGAGGAAGCGCTGATGGCCAATCCCGGCCGGCTGCCCTCCGACGCCGCCCTGACCGCCGCCAAGAAGGACGGCTTCTCCGACAAGTATCTGAGCCAGATCCTGCAGATCCCCGAGGATGACATCCGCGCCCGCCGCAAGGCCATCGGTGTGGTCGAGGGCTGGGAGGGCGTGCATGTCAGCGGCACGAAGGACAGCGCCTACTACTTCTCCACCTACAACGCGCCGGACAAGTCCACCGCCTCCGACAACCGCAAGATCATGATCCTGGGCGGCGGCCCGAACCGTATCGGCCAGGGCATCGAGTTTGACTATTGTTGTGTCCACGCCGCCATGGCGCTGAAGAAGCTGGGCTTCGAGACCATCATCGTCAACTGCAACCCCGAGACTGTTTCCACCGACTACGACACCTCCGACAAGCTCTACTTCGAGCCCCTGACGCTGGAGGATGTGCTGAGCATCTACGAGAAGGAAAAGCCCCTGGGCGTCATCGCGCAGTTCGGCGGCCAGACGCCCCTGAACCTGGCGGCGGACCTGAAGCGCAACGGCGTGAACATCCTGGGCACCTCTCCCGAGGTCATCGACCTGGCTGAGGACCGCGACCAGTTCCGCGCGGTGATGGATCGCCTGGGCATCCCGATGCCCGAGTCCGGCATGGCCACCACCGTGGAGGAGGCCCAGGCCATCGCCAACCGTATCGGCTATCCTGTGATGGTTCGTCCCTCCTACGTGCTGGGCGGCCGCGGCATGGAGGTCGTGTATGACGACGCGCAGATGGCCGACTACATGGCCGCCGCCGTCGGCGTGACGCCCGACCGTCCGATCCTGATCGACCGTTTCCTGAACCACGCCATGGAGTGCGAGTCTGACGCCATTGCTGACGGCACCCATGCCTTTGTGCCCGCCGTGATGGAGCACATCGAGCTTGCCGGCGTGCATTCCGGCGACTCCGCCTGCATCATCCCGTCCGTACATATCTCTCCCGAGAATGTGGCGACCATCAAGGAGTACACCCGCCGCATTGCCGAGGAGATGCATGTCGAGGGCCTGATGAACATGCAGTACGCCATCGAGAACGGCAAGGTGTTCGTGCTGGAGGCCAATCCCCGCGCCAGCCGTACCGTACCGCTGGTCTCCAAGGTGTGCGGCATCCGCATGGTGCCGCTGGCCACGGATATCATCACCCGTCAGCTGACCGGCCGCGACAGCGCGCTGAAGACGCTGAAGGAGAAGGAGATCCCGTACTACGGCGTGAAGGAAGCCGCCTTCCCGTTCAACATGTTCCAGGAGGTCGACCCGATCCTCGGCCCGGAGATGCGCTCCACCGGTGAGGTGCTGGGCCTGTCCGATTCCTACGGCGAGGCCTATGTGAAGTCCCAGGAGGCCGTGCAGTCTCCGCTGCCCATGGAGGGCACTGTGCTGATCTCCGTTAACCGCAAGGACAAGAACGAGGTCGTGGAGCTGGCGAAGTCCTTCCACAGGGACGGCTTCAGCATCATGGCGACCGAGCATACCTGCGAGCTGATCCGCGAAGCCGGTATCCCTGCCACCCGCGTGAACAAGCTGTATGAGGGCCGTCCGAACATCGTGGACGAGATCACCAACGGCAGGATCAACCTGATCGTGAACTCTCCCGCCGGCAAGGAATCCGTGCATGATGACAGCTACCTGCGCAAGGCGGCCATCAAGTACAAGATCCCCTACATCACCACCATGGCCGCCGCGCTGGCAACCGCCGACGGCATCGGCCAGGTGAAGCAGGGCAAGACCTCCGAGCTGCGTTCCCTGCAGGAGCTGCACGCGCAGATCCGGGACAAGGAATAATCCGCGTATAAACAGAAGACTGCCGCACGAAAGCTCGTGCGGCAGTCTTTATCACCATGGGAAAAGAAACTCAGCCCTCCGTCAGGCGCTCCTTGGTTTCGCGCCCCTCGCGGAGCAGCGTGTGCATGGTCTCATGATCGTCGTCCCGCAGGGCGTCGCGGTACGCCGTCAGCCGGGTGATGAGACCGTCCACCACGGGCAGCAGCTGATCCCGGTTATCGAAGAACAGCTCTGTCCACATATCCTCGTTCAGCCGGGCCACGCGGGTCATGTCGGCGAAGCTGCCGGCGGAGAAGCCGCGGTGCTTGTCGGCCAGCGGGCACTTGACATAGGCGCTGGAGACCACATGGGCCAGCTGGGAGGTGTAGGCGATCATCTCGTCATGCTCCTGCGGCGTGGTAAACACCACGCGGCGGAAGCCGATGCCCAGAAAGAAATCACGCACGGCCTTCAGCAGCACGGGATCCTCGTCGGGCCGGGGCGTCAGGATCATGGACGCGCGGTCGAACATATCGTCCCGGGTGTAGCGGAAGCCGGAGAATTCCCGGCCGGCCATCGGATGACCGCCGATGAAGTGCCAGGGCTGTCCCTCGGCAACCTTTTCCATGGGTCCGCAGACGGCGGATTTCACACCGCCGCAGTCGATGACCACGGCGTCCTTTTTGATGCCGGCCTTGTGCTCGTCGATCCACCGCACGATGGCGGCGGGATAGAGCGCCACCAGCACCAGGTCGCAGGTGCCGAGAGACTCCTCCGTCAGCTCCGCGTCGATGGCGCGGAATTCCAGCGCCTGGGCAATGGTCTCGGGGTCGATATCGCAGCCGTAGATCGTATGATCCGTGTGCAGCTTGACAGTGCGGGCCAGGGAGCCGCCGATCAGTCCCAGGCCGATGATGGCAATGTTCATGCGGGTGCCTCCAGATGCAAAATTCCGGGAGCCTGCGTTGTAATGTTCAGTCAGCCGTAATGGGAAAATCGAAATAGGTGTCCGGGTAAGGCTCATCCATCAGCGTGTAGTGCCACCACTCGCAGGCATAGGGCGCGAAGCCGGCGCGGCACATTTCCGCCCGCAGCAGGGCGCGGTTGGCGTTCACCTCGTCGGAAAATCCCGGCGCGTTGTGGTGGGAGAGGACGCTCATCCGGTCGAAGGCCGTGCCCATGTCCACGGGCACACCGTCCACCGTCAGCGTCAGATCCACCGTGGAGCCGCGGCTGTGGCCGGAGCGCTCCGCGATGTACCCGAGATCGAAAAGACGTTCCTTCTCCAGCTCCGGATAGAACTCGGCCTTTGTCAGACCGTCCTCCGGCAGATGGCTCCAGTCCACGAAGCTCCGCACAGCGCGGCAGGGGCGGTACGCGTCATAGACCAGCAGCCCATAGCCCAGCGCCCGCAGCCGTTCCGCGGCCTTCCGCAGCGCGGCGGCCGCCTCCACGGTCATCAGGGCGCGGGGGGCGTCATAGCCGTTCAGCGGGTGTCCGGTCAGGTTGTGGCAGCCGGCGTAGCGGATGTCCACGGCAAGATCGGGGATCAGCCGCCGCAGGTCCGTAAAGCCTTCGTGCATGGTCAGGCCTCCTGCGGGATGCGGTAGACGGTCATCGCGTTGCGGGTGGTCTGTGCCGCCAGCTCTTCGGGATCCATCCCGCGCAGCGCGGCGATCTTTTCGCAGACGAAGCGCACGTTGGTGGGCTCATTGCGGCGGCCGCGGACGGGTTCCGGCGCCAGATAGGGGCTGTCAGTCTCGATCAGCAGCCGGTCCAGAGGCACGTTCATCGCGGCCTCCTGCAGCTTCGGCGCCTTTTTGAAGGTCACCGGCCCGGCGAAGGAGATGTAGTACCCCAGCTTCAGGTATTCCTTCGCGATCTCCCAGCTGCCGGAAAAGCAGTGGATGATGCCGCCGGTCAGCCGGCTCTTCATGGGCTTCATGATATCCAGCATATCCTGGTGCGCGTCGCGGATGTGATACGCTACGGGCACCTTCAGCGTCCAGGCCAGCTCCATCTGCGCGCGGCAGACCTCCGCCTGCACATCCCTCGGGGAGAGATCGTAGTAGTAATCCAGCCCGATCTCGCCGATGGCCTGCACCTTCGGCTCCCGCAGCCAGGCGGTCAGCGTGTCCAGGTCCTCCGGCACGAATTTCGACGCCTCGTGGGGATGGATGCCGACGACGGCCCAGGCTCCCTCATGAGCCTGGGCGAAGTCGACGCAATGTCTTGAGGTTTCCATATCCGAGCCGATGACGGCATACCGCGTTACGCCGTGCTCCCGCATCCGGGCAAGCACCTCGTCGCGGTCCTCGTCAAACTTCGGCTCGTCCACATGGCAGTGGGAATCGAACAGCTCTGTCATCCGATCAGCGCGCCGTCCTCAACGCCATCGCCGACGCTGACGAGCTTCAGCGTGCCCTTGTCATCCAGGGCGGACAGGATCATGCCCTGGCTCTCCATGCCGGCCAGCGTCGCGGGCTTCAGGTTGGTGATCACCGCCACCTGGCGGCCCACCAGCTCGGCGGGATCGTAGTACGCGGCGATGCCGGAAAGCACCTGGCGCTCGCCGTCCTTGCCCAGGCCCAGCCGGAAGCAGAGCAGCTTTTTGCTGTTCTCCACGCGGCTGCACGCCAGCACGCGGGCCACCTGGATCTTGCAGCGGTAGAAGTCATCCACCGGGATCTCCGCGGGGAACTCCGGCACGGCGTGCTTCTTTTCCTTCTTTTCCTTTTTCTCGGCCTTGGGCGCGGCTTTTTCCGCGGGCGGCGCGTCGCGGTCGATCTCCTTCTGCACATCCAGGCGGGGGAAGAGGGCCTCACCCTTGTGCACGATGATGCCGGGAGTCAGCACGGCGAAGGGCTGGTTGATGGACTCCCAGGTCTTCTGCGCGGGATCGGTCAGGCCCAGCTGCGCGTAGATGCGGTCGGGGGTGCGGGGCATCACGAAGCTGATCATCACGGCCACGCGGCGGACGCACTCGGCCAGGGTGTACATCACGGTGCCCAGGCGGGCCACGTCGGCCTCAGTCTCCTTCTTGCCCAACTTCCAGGGCGCGGTCAGATCGATGTAGCGGTTGCACTCGCCGATCAGCTTCCAGATCTCCACCAGCGCGTTGGAGAAGTTGAAGGCGTTCACCTGGGCCTCCACCGCGGCAGGGGTCTCCTCGGCCAGCTTCCACAGGGCGCGGTCGACATCCTCCACCGTGCCGATGGCGGGAACGGCGCCGTCGTAATACTTCTCGATCATGGCCACCGTGCGGCTGACCAGGTTGCCCAGGTCGTTGGCCAGATCGGCGTTGATGCGGTTCAGCATGGACTTCAGCGTGAACTCGCCGTCGGAGCCGAAGGGCATCTCGCGCATCAGGAAGTAGCGCACGGCATCGGAGGAATAGCGCTCGCACAGCACCACGGGATCCACCACGTTGCCGACGGACTTGCCCATCTTCTTGCCGTCGATGACCAGCCAGCCGTGGCCGAAAACCTGCTTCGGCAGCGGCAGACCCAGGGCGTGCAGCATGATGGGCCAGATGATGGTGTGGAAGCGCACGATCTCCTTGCCGACCAGATGCACGTCCGCGGGCCAGTACTTCCGGTACAGGCTGTCGTCATCGGAGCCGTAGCCCAGGGCGGAAATGTAGTTGGACAGAGCGTCCACCCACACATACACGGTGTGCTTCTCATCGAAGGTCACCGGGATGCCCCACTTGATGGTGGTGCGGCTGACGCACAGGTCCTGCAGGCCGGGGCGCAGGAAGTTGTTCAGCATCTCATTGGTGCGGCTGGCCGGCTGGATGAAATCGGGGTGGTTCTCGATGTAATCGATCAGCCAGTCCTGATACTTGCTCAGCTTGAAGAAGTAGCTCTCCTCACGGGTCTTGTCCACGGGACGGCCGCAGTCGGGGCACTTGCCGTCCTTCAGCTGCAGCTCAGTCCAGAAGGATTCGCAGGGCGTGCAGTACCAGCCCTCGTACTCGCTCTTGTAGATGTCGCCCTGGTCGTACAGCTGCTTGAAGATCTTCTGCACGGTGGCCACATGGCGGTCATCGGTGGTGCGGATGAAATCGTTGTAGTCGATATCCATCAGCTTCCACAGGTCCTTGATGCCGGACACGATGTGGTCCACATACTCCTTGGGGGTCACGCCCTTGTCGCGGGCCTTGCGTTCGATCTTCTGGCCGTGCTCGTCGGTGCCGGTCAGAAAATAGACATCGTAGCCGGTCAGCTTCTTGAAGCGGGCCATGGAATCGGCGGCGGTGGAGCAATACGCGTGGCCGATATGCAGGTTGTCGCTGGGGTAATAGATGGGGGTCGTGATGTAGAATTTCTTCTGCTCACAGGCGTTGCACATGGGGGATCGTCCTCCTCTGATCTTTCTGAGGCTGCGGCCTCTGATGGATAACGAACTGAAACAAAAGCTGCCCCGCGCGTTCCGCTCGATACGGAAGCGAGGGGCAGACGAATGTCCGCGGTACCACCCTTGCAGGTTCTTCTCATACGGATAACGGCGCGACCCGCTGCGGCCTTGGCCAACGCTTCAGCCGCACAGCTCCGGAGCCATGTTCCCGCGCGCTCCGTCTCCGCCTTTCACCACACGGCGGCTCTCTTTGCACGGATCGAACGGTACTCTTTCCTTCATTGCTTTTCCTACATATTATACAGCGGATAAGGGGGATTTGTCAACTTGCGGATGCGCGCGGCTTCAGCCGTTCTTCCGCCCGGCGGCACGGTCCTGCGCCAGGTTGGCGATGACGCTGTCCACCAGCGCCAGCTGTTCGGTCAGATCGGCCTTCCAGCGGCTGTCGTCCGTCGTGCCCAGCTTGCCGCTGATCTCCTCACGGCAGCGGAGCGCACGCTCATGCAGCGCCTCCTTGTCGGCGAGGAAGCGCGCCGCCTGGTCCCGCAGCAGCTTGCCGCGGAGGAGCAGCCACACACAGACGCCGATCAGCAGTGGAAGCCCGATCAGCAGCAGGATGCCGGAGACCATGCTGTTGATGACGATGCCGCCGATCAGCTTGCCCACGGCGGACAGTCCCGTCACCAGGCCGCTGCCGGAGGTCATGGCCAAGCCGCCCGCGCCGGCGGCCCCGGAGGCCACGCCGATCAGAAAGCCCAGCGTGAACAGGCCGCAGGCAACGCCGGCCCACACGGCGGGGGCGGTGCTTTCGACCCGGCGCTCCTCGGCCAGCCTGGGCTCTTCAAAGGAGATCAGCGCGGCCTTTTCGGCGTTGGCAACGATGATCTGCGCGCTGTTCAGGGAATCCTGATCCTGATAAACCAGGGGCCTGGCGTTCATAGGGATCCCTCCGTTCGGAAGCGGCGTACCGCTCAGAATTCGTAATAGGTGGCGTTCAGCCAGCGGAAGCCGTGGGCCGGCATCAGAATCCGGCTCAGGTTCACAAACTCGCCGGTGACCAGGTCACGGCAGGTCTCGGTGCGGTTCAGGTCGATCACCGTGGGTTCATCGGCAAAGTTGAACAGCGCCACCATGCTTTCGCCGTAGAGGTAACGGCCGATGCCCAGTACGCTGTTGCTGCCCGTGTTCAGCACCCAGCAATCGGCGTTGGAGTCGAAGGCGTGATGCTCCTTGCGGACGCGCAGCAGACGGCTGTAGCAGCCGAAGAGGCGCGATTCCACCGTATCATCCATATAGCGGCGGGGCGCCTTGTCCCACTCGAAAAGTCCGCGGTGGAGGTAGCGGCTGTCCTACGCCTTTGCGGGATCGTTGTGATAGCTGTAATCGTTCAGCCGGCCCAGCTCGTCGCCGCTGTACAGCTCCGGCACGCCGGAGATCGTCAGCATCAGCGCGTGCAGCATGTTGTCCAGGTCCACGGCGCTGCGGAGCGCGTCGGCGTTGCCGCGCTGCAGGGCAGCCTCGACGCCGCACAGGCTGGCGGTGGTGCCGCAGATGCGGGCATCGTTGCGGACCACATCCGGCTGGTACATTTCGCCCCGGGCCGGGCTGTCCGGATAGGCGCCGGTCATGTAGCTGTTCAGGAACTGCTTGTGGGACACCTCGCCCTGGCCCAGGCTGCTCAGGAAATCATAATCCAGCGTCCAGCCGATATCATCGTTGCTGCGCAGGAAATTCAGGAAGGTGGTCTCATAGGGCAGGGCGAACAGCTGCTCCAGCAGATGCTTCAGCAGGCGGGCGTCGCGGGTGGCGGTCGTGTTCCACACGGTGGCCATCAGCGCGTTGTTGTACAGCAGGTGGCATTCGGGATGGGAGGAGGTGCCGAAATAGGGGATGACCTGCTCCGGCGCGCTGATGACCTCGCCCAGCAGCAGCGTGCCGGGGCAGACGATCTCCGTGGCGATACGCACGATGCGGGTGATCGTATGCACCTGGGGCAGATTGCGGCAGCTGGTGCCAAGCTCCTTCCAGATGATGGGCAGGGAGCCGAGGCGCACCAGATCCACGCCGCAGTTGGCCAGGAACAGCAGGTTCTCGATCATGTCGTTGAGGACCTGATGATTGCGGTAGTTGAGGTCCCACTGATAGCTGTAGAAGGTGGTCAGCACGATCTTCCGGGAGGCCTCATCCCAGGTGAAGTTGCCGGGCGCGCTGGTGGGGAAGGCCTGCGGTACCGTCTGCTCGTAGCGGTTCGGGATGTCGCGGGTGTCGAACATGAAGAAGCGCTCCTGGTACTCCGCCTCTCCGGCGCGGGCGCGGCGGGCCCACTCATGCTCGTCGCTGACATGGTTCAGCGTGAAATCCGTGCCGATGAGCATGCCGCGTTCGTGGCAGACCTCGGTCAGATGGCGGAAATCGTCCATCGTGCCCAGATCGGTGCGGGTCTGCCGGTGGTCGGATACGGCGAAGCCGCCGTCGCTGCGGCCCTCGGGAGTCTGCATCACCGGCATCAGGCTCAGACAGGTGACGCCGATCTCTTCCAGATAATCCAGCCGCTGCTCCAGACCGGCAAAGTTTCCGGCGAAGCGGGCGGTGTAGAGCTGAACTGCGTTCAGATCACGGCGGCGGTACCATTCGGGGTTGGCCTCGCGCACACGGTCGCGCTCCCGCAGCTTTTCGGGACGCTCGTCATACATCCGCCGCAGCATGGTGATAAACTGCTGCCAGCCCTGGCTTTCGCTGTGATAAAGATTCATATATAACCAGCGCAGCTCGCTCTCATAGCGGGCGAACCGCGTGGAGAATTCCTTTTCCTGCAGGGTGCTCATGGTTTCAGTCCTCCGTTCGGGTATACAGATTAAACCACTTTTGATTATACAGGCTCTACAGGTAAAAAGCAAGTCAAAAGCAACAAATTACGGCGCGGGATCTGCGGAAAATCGTTATTGCTAAGGACCTCCGGGAATTGTCAAGGGGCCGCAGCCCTTTGACTTCATTCCTTACGGAAAATCCCCGCACAAAAAGATTGCGGGAACGGGGCATTCATGGTATAATAAGCCGTATGCTATCAAATCCATCCATTGGGAGGCGCTCCATGAAACGCGTATTTTGCATTGTTCTGACGGTGCTCCTGCTGGTCGGTATGGCCTGCACTGTTTCCTCTCCCGCCGTGGCGGAGGTGGTTCCGCTGCCCCTGGACCAGACCGTGCCCGGCAACACCCCCATCGCGGAGAATTTCACCGAAACGAGCTACGAGGATGAGTCCATCTCCGTCAGCTACGAGGAGTCCAAAGCCAGCGGCGTGCGTACCTACATCATGCGGATCAAAATCGCCGATCCGTCCCAGATCCGCACGGCCATGAGCAACGACAGCTATGACGACCGCACCTATGTGAAGGCCGCCACCATGGCCACCCACGTCAACGCCATCGCGGCGGTGAACGGTGATTTCTTCAAATATTTCTACGATATCGGCTATGTGGTGCGCCAGGGCGTGTTCTACCGCGACAAGCTGAACGGCGAGCGCGATGTGCTGATCATCGACGACCGCGGCGATTTTCACGCCGTGCGCAACGCCACCAGCGAATCCATGGCGGCCTATCTGGCGGATGAGTTCCCGGCGGACCGCACGGTGATCAACACCTTCACCCTGGGCCCCGTGCTGGTGGAGAACGGCGAGGTGCAGGAGATCACCACCCGCGAGTTCCAGTACCGCTACAAGATGCAGCGTGTGGCTATCATTCAGCTGGGCGAGCTGGAGTACGCCATCGTGGAGTGCAACGGCAAGGCGGACGCCTCCGCCGGCATGAGCATGTCCACCTTCGCGGAGTACATTCAGAGCCTGTTCCCGGATTGCCTGCTGGCCTACAACCTGGACGGCGGCGGCTCCACCAATGTGATCTTCAACGGCAAGCGCATCCATAAGAACACCGACGCCCGCAACATCAGCGATATCCTGTATTTCGCTTCCGCGGCGGGGGAGAACTGAGCGACATGACGATCTTCGGAATCACCTTTTATCCCTATGGCACGGCGCTGGCCGTGGCGGCGGGGCTCTGCCTGCTGCTGGCGGCGCTCGGCGCGAAGAAGAGCGGCTTGAAGCAGGGAACGATCGCCCTGTTCGCCCCGCTGGCGGTGGTGCTTGGCGTGCTTTGCGCGCGCCTGCTGTACTGCCTGTTCTGCTGGAGCTGGTTCACGGAGAAGGGCATCGGCTACTTCTTCACCCTGAACGAGGGCGGCTTCATGCTCTACGGCGCGGCGATCGGCTGCGCGTTGGCCGCGCTGCTGACGGCGAAGCTCACCGGACAGACCTTCGGCCGCGTAGCGGATCCCCTGGCCGCGCCCGCCGCGCTGATGATCGCTCTCTCGCGTCTCGCGGAGGGGCTGGTGGGTCAGGGCTACGGCTGGTCCCTGGTGGACTGGTTCTCGGTGGAGGCCTTCGACGCGGAGGAATACACCGGTCTGAGCCTCTTCCATCTGGAGGATGCCTCCGCCTTTGAGCGCTTCCCCTTTGCCATTGCCGACAATATGTACGGCGAGTATCACTGGGCCGTGTTCGTGCTGGAGACGCTGATCGCGCTGGCGATCGCTGTCGTGCTGTGGCGCACGGCGGAGAAGCGGCCCGGCTGGAAGGTCCTGCTGCTGATGCTCCTCTACGGCGCGTCCCAGTGCCTGTGCGAGAGCATGCGCCAGGACGCCGTGGTGCGCCTGGGCTTCGTCCGAATGAGTCAGATCCTTTCCGCGGTCTGCGTGGTGGCGGTGCTGGTCATCTGCGCCGTGAAGCTGCCCGCCGCGCCGGACAAAAAGAAGCGGATCATCACCGCCTCCGTGGGCGTCGTGCTGATGATCGGCATCCTCACGCTGATGGAGTTCGCGCTGGAAAAGCACAGCCGCACCATTGTGGATGAGCTGACCGGCGATCTGTGCTATCTGGTGATGATCGCCGCCTGCGCGGGCATGATCCTGCTGGTGCTGCCCCTGTGGCGGCGCAGCAATCAACCGGCGATGAAATAACCGCATGCAGCCAACGAAAAAAGCTCCGCTTCGTGCGGAGTTTTTGATTGGGCTTATTCGGGAAGGATGTATTCCCCGATGATCTCCGCCAGCGCGTCCGCCTCCTTCGGGGCATAGCGCGGGGAGATGGCAAGGGTGACGAAATCATAGGGCGCGTCGGCGCGGAAGGTCCGCCAGTCGTCATACACCCGGAAGGGGATCAGCGGTTCGGCGCCGTTCCGGCTTTCAAACATCCGGGATGTCAGGCTGACCATGCGGATGTCCCCGTCGGGCGTCAGCAGCTCGCGGGGGATATCCTGCCGGGAGCGGGGGTTCCGCACATTGTCCAGCGCGGCGACCCGGCGCATGGCCAGGGCAAACAGCAGATAATTGGCTTCGTCCAGCTTGCGCTGAGCGTAGAAGGCGTCGATGTCCAGCCGCTTCTCCGGGGCCATGGCCAGCACGTTGTACAGCACAAAGCCGGGGCCGGGCTGGCCGATGCCCAGGTCGCTGTGGGCATCCACATGGGTCACATGGAACGGCGCGGTCAGGCGGCCCTCCCGCAGCTTTTCCTCCCAGAAGCAAAGGGCGCGGTCGTGCGTTTCAAAAATGCGTCCGGGCACGGGATGACCGCGGTCCAGTTCGCAATGCGTCTCCAGAAAACACCGTACCTCCGCTTCGGACCAGGGCTCGTGACCGGCAAGCTCCGGACGGCTGCCGTACGCTGCCAGGGGACAGCAGTCCGCCAGGAAAAAATCCAGGTCCAGGTCAAGTAAACGCATCATGGCTGTCAGGCTCCTTTCCCGGTGCGATCGTCATACAGCTTCGGGTAACGGCGGCGGTCCGCCGGCAGCAGCGCGAGGCACAGCGCGACGCTGACGGTCAGGCACAGCAGTACGAACCGCCAGGAGGCCGCGGAGCTGCCGGTACTGTCGTACAGGCGGCCGGTGACCAGCAGCTGCAAACTGTAGGCGGCGCTGGTCAGCACGCTGTACAGGGCGTTGATGCGCCCGCGGTGCGCGGCGGGCACACGGTCGGAAAGATGCGGTCCGTTGGCCACAGTGGTGAACACTTCGCCGAGGGTGAAAAGCACCATCGTGACATAATAAAGCGGCACCAGATTGAACGGCAGCAGGAACAGCGCGTAGCCGGCCATCAGCAGCAAAACGCCGATAAGCGTCTTGACCGTGGTGGTCAGCTTTCGGAAAGCCCTGGTGATCACCGGCGTGGCCAGCACGCAGATGATGCAGTTCACCGAGGACAGCGAGCCGTACAGCACCGAGCCGGTATCGCCGTGCCGGGCGGTCAGGTCGATGGGCATCAGGTAGCTGTACTGCATGTAAGCGCCGGAGTAGATCGTCATTACGGCGAGGTACAGCATCAGCGCGCCGCTGCCGCGCAGCACCCTCAGCAGACTGTCCTCCGCGTGCCCATGCTGATAAACGGCCTCCTCCGCCGTTTCCGTGACGGGTGTGATGTCCCGCACCAGCAGCAGGATCAGCACGGTGGAGCAGAGGATGGAGAAGCTGCTGATGAGAAAGGACAGCCACAGGTAATCCCTGAAGAGCATGCCGGCGATGGTCGGCGCGGCCACATAGCCGATGTTCATGCCCAGATACTGCAGGGAATAGGCCCGCTCCCGGTCACGGGTCGGGGTGATATCCGCGATGATGCCGCTGTAGGCGGGATGCTCCAGCGTCTGGGCGGAGGAGGCGGCGACGATCAGCACCAGCGAAAGCACGCTGAGGGGCAGAAGGGCGCAAACGGCATACAGCACAACGGAGATCACATCGCACACGATGATGATCGTTTTCTTGTTCATGCAGTCGGCCAGCACACCGCCCATCAGATTGACCGGCAGCGCGACCAGCCCGGCCAGGATCATCAGCAGCGAGGCCTGGGAGGCGGTGTAGCCCAGCTTGGCGGTCAGGATCAGCGTGAGCATCGGCCACACCATGGAGCCGAGGTTGGTGACCAGCCGGCCGAAGAACAGGATATAATTCTCCCGCTTCAGCCCGCGGTACTGGGCAAACAGACGCATGGGTTCAGCTCCTTTGCGCGGACGGATCACGATCTCCGCGTTTCATTGTACCGTGAACACCGGAAAATGGCCATCCGTAAAAAAGGCAGACGCCGGGTCAGCGCCTGCCGTGAATGAAAAAGGAAAAGTCAGCCTCTGCCGCGGGGACCGCCGCCACGTGGCGGTTCGCTCTGATTGCCGGGACGACCGCTGTTCTGGGCGGGCTGCCGGCTCGTTTCATGAGTGCTGCCGCTGTGCTGGGCAGGCTTGCTCTGCTGCTGATTGCCCTGAGGTCCGCGCTGCTGCGGCTGCTGATTGCCCTGAGGTCCGCGCTGCTGCGGCTGCTGGTTACCCTGAGGTCCGCGCTGCTGCGGCGCGCCCTGGGGACCGCCGTGCGCGGGGGCAGCCTGCGGTCTCGGAGCCTGCGGCGCGGGAGCGGGCGCGGGTCTCGGCGCGGCGGGACGCGGCGGCGCCACGGGGATCAGCGGATGGCAGAACAGGCAGCGACCGTCCGGTGCCAGGTCGTGGCCGCAATCCGGGCAGAAGGGCGCATGATAAGGCACCTCGCCGGAAAGATCGGGGCGGCGGCCGGTCATGGTTTCGACCACGTCCTCGGTCATGGCCACATAGCGGTCCAGCTCGTCACGGTCGGCGTCCTCGATGGTGCCGCTGTTCAGGGAGAAATGCATGTCATCGATGAACGGATGATTGACGGTCACGGTCATATCGAACTGGTAGTCATAGTGGTAGCGGCGGGGCTGGAAGGACACAGGATGGCCTTCGGCGTCCTTGCCCATCACCTCATGCCGGTACTCGTGAATGTCGGGCCGGCAGCCGGTGACCATGCCGAAATCGAACACATCGGGGTTTTCCTTCGCGAAATTGTCCGCGCCGGTGATCATGAAGGCCTGCATGGCGTCATCCACCAGCACCTTGGTGAAGCTGTCGCCGTAGGAGCGGGTCACATGAAAGGCCGCCGCGCGGGCGCGGTTGTCGTTGCGGTAGGCCAGCTGCGCGGCGATCTCGTTCACCGTGCTGTGCCGGCGGTCGCTGAACCAGGGGGAGAGCTGCGAGGCGCACTGCTTGCACAGGTTGCCGTCCTCCAGCTTGCGGTTGCCCAGCAGGCCGATCTCGCCGCCGCAGATGGCGCAGACCTTCTTATCAAACAATCCACCGAAAAGTCCCATGGGAACGCCTCCTTTTTGATCGGATCGGAATGCTCCTCCGACAGCCGCGTCGCTGCAGACCGGCGCGGCTGCCTTTGATGATATCATATCATTTCCGCGCTTTTTGCGCAAGCGTTCATTTTGCCCTGGCGCGGCGGCGGATCATCCGGACGAGCTTCCGCACCAGCAGGAACAGCAGCAGGAGCACCAGCGCGCCGGCGACCAGCACGATGATCGTGGCCGGGCCGGGATTCGCGAAGATGGCCAGGCCGGTGCTTTCCTTGCGGACCTTGCGATGAAGACCTTCCGTGTAGGAGGCGGGGATCATCGCCACGCCGTCCTCACCCTGGGGCAGGCTGACCAGGAAATCCCGGAAGGCGGTCCATTCCTTGACCTCAACGCCGTTGTTTTTGAGTGCGTAGCGGTAAAAATCATCGGTGATGGAAACGCCGTTCTCGTCCCGCGGCGTCAGCGACAGCAGCCCGCGCGCCTTGACCGTAACGGAGGAGAGAATGTTCACCGCGTACATGTTCAGCGCCACGCGGTACAGCTTGTGGGATTCGACCGGCTCCAGCGTGCCGTCCGACCGCACGATGCACAGGTCGGACACGCGGTTGAAGGGGATGCGGCCGACGTCATAGGTGTAGGAAAGGCCGGAGAAGCTCATGCGGAAGGAGGGATAAATGCTCTCGCCGAGGAAGGCGTCGCCCTCCAGCAGCAGCTTCAGGTCGGAGCCGTAGAAGTAGCCCAGCACCAGTGGATGGCCGGCGGTGCCGTCACTGCCCACGCCCAGCGAGCAGATCTCAAAGGCGTCCGACACGGTCACATCACCGGCCCGGATGCTGCCGCGGATGGTGCCGGCGGCGACCATGGCGAAATCCACCTGCTCACCGGCCTGCCCGCAGGCGTAGATGTAGGAATCGGCGATGAGCTCGCCCATGGGGTTCTCCAGGTTCTGGCCGTGCAGCTGATCGTACAGGGACGGGAAATCGGCACTGCTGCGGGCGATGACCTGATCATAGGCGTAGCCGGAGCCGGAAAGATAGTTTTCGCTGATATCCTTTTTGTATTCACTGACGGTCTCCGCCAGCGCCTCATCGTTTTCCACGGTCTCGTCGCAGGACATCAGCTCGTAGTCGGTGCAGGTGACGGTGCCCTTGTCATCCACATCCAGCTCCATGCGGCCGACGTAGGACAGGTACGCGCCGCAGGAGCCCAGCACGGTCTGGCCGGACACGATCGCGTTCTGATAGGTGGTGTGGGAATGGCCGCTGATGACCACGTCGATGTCCGGCACGGCCTTCACGAGATTGAAATCCTCGCCGGACTTGCCGTCGCCCTTGGTGCCGGAGTGGGAGACGCAGATGATGACATCCGCCTGATCGCCGATCTCCTGGACCACCTCTTTGGCGGCCGTGACGGGATCCTTCCAGCTGACGCCGCTGGTGGGGGCGCACATGATGGCGTCGCTGCCCATCAGACCGAACACGGCCACGCGCAGCCCGCCGACTTCCTTGATGATATAGCGGGTGGCGCCGTACTCGTTCAGGGCGTCGGCCAGATCCTGCTGGGCGTCGGTCAGGTCGCCGGAGAGATCCAGGTTGGCGGGGATGACGATCCGCGGCAGGGGATCCCCGGAGGCGATGGCGGCGCGCAGCATGGAAGCCATACCCGCGGAGCCGAAATCGAACTCGTGATTGCCGTAGGTCGTGACCTCCACGCCGGCAAGGCCCATCAGCCGCAGCTCGTAGGCGTCGGTGGCGAAGCCGGCCTGCAGCAGCGTGCCCATGGCGAAATCGCCGGCATCCACCACGATGGTGTGATCGTTGCTGTGGGTGTCGATCAGCGTCTTCAGCCGCCCGGCGCCGCCGTGCTGACGGTTTTCGCCGTCGATCTCGCTTTCGGTGACATCGTAATAGGAGTGCATATCGGAGGTGAACAGCACCGTCAGCTCTTTGGCCGAGGCGGCGGAGCACAGCAGCAGCAGCGCGGCCAGCAGAAGCAGAAATCTTTTCATTCCGGCATTTCCTTTCCTTCGGATCATGGATCCTCTTGTGTCATCATAACACAGACAGCCGCACCGGGCAAGGCGTCAAAAAAAATTTCGCCGATGGATTGACAAAGTGGCCGGAACGTGATACTATCATATCGTTGAAATTGTTTTTCAATTTCCGGTGGTAATGACGGAAGGGTCCCACCTGTTCCCATACCGAACACAGAAG
>R14__coassemble_288_pt1 | contig 39638 bp, 34 predicted proteins | sample R14__metabat2_high_PE_015 | metagenome-assembled genome bin R14
CAATGATGATGAGCGTGTGCTTGTCCGTGCTGATCGCGGGCTCGGAGGACGCCGTGTCGGCATGGCCGAACACGATGCCGATGATCGCTTCCTTCACATCGGAGGTCAGGTACTCGTCTTCGGTCTCGACCTCGTCGGCCTCAACGGCTTCCTCGGCGGGCTCCTCAACGGCGGCCTCTTCCTCAACGGGAGCGGTCTCGGTCAGCTCGGGGTCGGCCTCGGGAGCGGTCTCCTCAACCGCCTCTTCGGACGCTTCGGGCTCTTCGGTCTCTTCGGTCTTTTCGGTTTCTTCGGGCTCTTCGGTTTCGGGGATGGCCTCTTCGGTCTCCTCCTCAGCCGCTTCGGCCACGGTCACGGTCTCATCGACCGTCTCCCCGGCCTCTTCGGTCACCTCGGGCACGGTCTCAACGACCGGCTCCCCGGCAACGGGTTCGGTGGGCTCTTCGGCCGCGGGCTCTTCAACCGCAACGACCTCAGCAGCTTCCCCGACCGTTTCGGCAACAGCCGCTTCTTCCGCGCCGGCGAAAGAGACGCAGCTCATCGTCATGGTCACAGCCAGGAGCAGAGCAAGCCACTTTTTCATGGTATACGCTTCCTTTCCAAATACTGCCGGTTCCCTGCGGGAGTCAGAACCGACAGCCTGCATTACCGGATATTTACATTATAATGTTTTTGTAACCCATGTCAAGGGCTTTCGGGAAAATCGGCTGTACGTTTGAAAACGGGCGGCGGAATTGTCGGACAAAACGCGCATCGTGGTCAAAAGATACGGAATCATCATGATTCCGTCATATTATTGTAACATAAGCTTTTGAACTGTCGTTGACAATTCCGGGCGTTTGCGGTACGCTGTGACCGGAATGGTTTAATCAGTCACAGCGTTCATACCGGAGGTGTGGCCATGAGCTATATTTCATTTGAAGGGGTCTGCAAGGATTATCCCGCCGGGCAGACCGTCGTTCACGCGGCGGACCATGTCAGCTTTGAGATCGAGCAGGGCGAGTTCTGCGTGGTGCTGGGTCCCAGCGGCGCGGGCAAGACCACCGTGCTGAATCTGCTGGGCGGCATGGATACCGCGACCGCGGGGAAGATCCTCGTCGGCGGCAAGGAGGTCACCGCCATGAAGAACCGCCAGCTGACGGAATACCGCCGGCTGGATGTGGGCTTTGTCTTCCAGTTTTATAACCTGATGCCCAACCTGACGGCGCTGGAGAACGTGGAGCTGGCGCAGCAGGTGTGCCCGAAGGCGCTGAATCCCCGCGAGGTGATGGAGCAGGTGGGCCTCGGCGCGAGGCTGAACAACTTCCCCGCCCAGCTGTCCGGCGGCGAGCAGCAGCGCGTGTCCATCGCCCGCGCCCTGTGCAAGAATCCGGCGCTGCTGCTGTGCGATGAGCCCACCGGCGCCCTGGACAGCAAGACCGGCGCCCAGGTGCTGTAGCTGCTGACGCGGCTCTGCCGCGACTTCAACACCACGGTGGTCATCATCACCCACAACGCCAGCATCGCGCCGCTGGGGAACCGCGTCATCCGCATGCGCAACGGCCAGGTGGAGCGCATCGAGCTGAATGACCGGCCCGCGAAGGTGGAGGACATTTCATGGTAACAGAGGAGCGGCTTCATGCCTCCGCCGGCGGACGGGCCCGGCGCGGCACGCTGACCAAAAAGCTCTTCCGCGATATGCGCCGCAGCGGGATGCAGTTCCTGGCAATGCTGCTGCTGTGCGCCCTGGGCACCTGGGTCTTCAGCGGCCTGGACGCCACCTGGCGGATGATCGAGCTGTCCGTCGAAAAATACTATACCGAATACAACCTGTCGGATTTCTGGGTGAAGGGCTCGTCCTTCAGCAAGCAGGATCTGCTGCGGCTGCAGAATCTGGACGGCGTGGAGACCGCCATCGCCCGCACCTCGCTGGAATTCGACTGCCCCGACTGGGACGGCGTCAGCGTGATGGTGAACGCCTACGACGGCGACATGACCGTCAACAAGCCCTACCTGCTGGAGGGCGAGCTGCTGGAGAGCAACGACCTGCGCGGGCTGCTGCTGGAAAACCAGTTCGCCGCGGCGCACGGGCTGTCCGTCGGCGATACGCTGACGATCACCGTGAACGGTACCGACATGACCTTTACCATCCGCGGACTGGTGCTGTCGCCGGAATACCTGATCACCAGCAAGGATGTGGCCCCCAACGCGAACCTGTACGGCTTCGCGCTGATGAATCATCAGGCGCTTGGCGAACTGCCGCTGAATGAGATCATCATCCGCCTGAAGGACGGCGCGGACAGCGACGCCGTGCACGCCGCCATCGAGGAGGAGCTGCCCGCCGCGCTGGTGGTGACCCAGGCGACCCACGCCTCCACCGCCACCTGCCGCAGCTACGAATCCATGTTCCGGTCGCTGAGCTATCTGTTTCCGGCGCTGGCCTACGCGGTGGCCGCGATGATCGTTGTCTCCACGCTGCAGCGCATGATCGAGAATCAGCGCATCCAGATGGGCACGCTGAAGGCGCTGGGCTATCCGACGCGGAAGATCCGCCGGCACTACCTGAGCTACGCGCTGGTGCCGTCGCTGGCGGGCTCCCTGATCGGCCTGTATACGGGACGCATCACGCTGCCCTATGTGGTGTGGCGGATGTGCACCAACAATATGCGTCCGCCTTGGTGCCTGCAGGCGCCCATCTCCGCCCTGAGCTGGGGCGCCGCTGTGCTGACCGTGGCATTGAGCCTGCTCATCTGCCTGTACAGCTTCGCGAAGGCCAACCGCGAGACCACCGCCAGCCTGCTGCGGCCGAAGCCCCCGAAGAGCGGCACCCGCATCCTGCTGGAGCGCGTCACCTTCCTGTGGAACCGGTTCTCCTTCAATACGAAGATGATCGTGCGCAACCTGATGCGCAACAAGGGCCGCACGATGATGACCCTGGTGGGCATGCTGTGCTGCAACATGCTGATCGTCTGCTCCTTCTCCCTGCAGGATTCCATCCCCTTCATGATCCGCCGGTATTACCAGGGCACGCTGGGCTATGATGTGCGCGTGGACCTGGATACCACGCAGAGCGGCACGCTGGAGAGCTATCAGAAGCGGCTCGACGCGGAGCAGGTGGAGGGCATCATGGAGATCAGCATCAACCTGCGCTCCCCCACCAACAGCCGCGCCTGCCTGGTCACGGTAATCCCGGACGGGCAGACGCTGATCCGCCTGAACATCGACAACACGGTGCTGACGCTGCCGGAGGAGGGCGTGTGCCTCTCCCGCAAGCTGGCCAAGCTGATGAATGTGTCCGTCGGCGACACGGTGGAGATCGTGATCCCCGGCGACGACGAGATCCTGACCCAGACCGTGATGTGCATGGCGGATACCAATGTGGCCCAGGGCGTGTTCATGAGCCAGACGGCCTGGGAGCGCTGCCGCAAGGGCGGCTTCTCCGTCACCAGTCTGCTGCTGAAGGGGCCTTCGGACGCCTGCATCCGCGAGCTGGAGGATGAGGACGAATTCTCCGCCCTCAAGTATCCCACGGAGCAGTATACCCAGAGCATGCACATCATGGATTCCGCCTCCACCGCCTTCTCGGTGCTGTCCGGCGCGGCGCTGGGCCTGGCCTTCGTCATCTGCTACAACATGGGCCTGATGAGCTTCACCGAGCGCACCCGCGATTACGCCACGCTGAAGGTGCTGGGCTATCATCAGCGGGAGATCCGGCATCTGATGCTGCGGGAAAACAACATCCTCGCCATCCTCGGCACGGGGCTGGGCGTGTATCCCGGCGTGCTGCTGACAAAGATCATCCTGCAGATGTGCGAGTATGATTCCATGGTGTTCCAGACGACCTTCACCGCCAAATCCCTGATCCTCGCCTCGGTCATCACCTTCGCCTTCTCCTGGTTCATCGAATGGCTGCTGACCCGCAAGGTGCGCGGCATCGACATGGTGGAGGCCCTGAAGAGCGTTGAATAACCCGCCCCGTGCGGCAGAACAGATAATAGGAAAGGACGCGATCCCTCATGAAAAAGAACCTGAAGCTGTGCCTCCTCTGGCTGGCCGTGCTGACCCTGCTGACGCTCCCCGCGCTCGCCGAGACCGACCTGAGCCGGTACCGCGCCACCAACGGCAATGTGACCGCCGTGCGCTTTGTGGACATCACCGCTCCCTGCTCCGGCACGCTGGAGAGCTTCGATCTGGAGGCCGGCGACCGTGTCACGGCCGGCGACACCCTGTTCACCCTGATGACCACCACGATCTACGCGCCGGAGGACGGCACCGTTTCCGCGGTCTTCGCCGCCGCCGGGGATGACGCCGCGGACATCATGAGCCGCTACGGCTGCGTCATCGCCATCGACCCCGCGCAGCTGCTGCGCATCAGCGCCACCACGAACGGCGCCTACAACGATGACGACAACCTGGAGCTGCACATCGGCGAAACGCTGTACTTCCAGTCCGCCAAGGGCGACAAGGAGGAAGGCTTCGGCCGGGTCATCTCCGTGTCCGGCAAAAGCTATGTGGTGGATATCGATCCCGCCAGCGGCGAGATGGAGCTGAACGAAAGCCTCACGCTGTACCGCTCCGACGACTATCTGAACAAGGAGAATGTCGGCAAGGGCACGGTGGCCAAGCGCGATCCCGTGACCGTGTCCGCCGCCGGCCGCGTGGCGGAGGTGCTGGTGTCCGCAGGTCAGGAGGTGCGCCGCGGCGACGCGCTGATGACCGTGCTGTCCTCGGATGCCGATCCCGACGCCCGCCCCGCCGTGACCGCCCCCAGCGACGGTGTGCTGGCCTCGGTGGCCGTTTCCGCCGGTCAGAGCGTGTGGAAGGGCCAGGTGCTGGCGCGGCTGTATCTGACCGATGCCCTGGAGATCGTGGCCGATGTGGATGAGATGGACCTGGGCACGCTGTCCGTCGGAACGCAGGTGCCCGTGACCCTGGATATGGACGAGGAGACCGTTTACACGGCCACCGTCACCGAAATTTCCGCGCTCGGCGTCACCCGCCAGAACGCGGCCTACTACACCGTGCATTTCTCCCTGAAGGACAACGAGCTGCCTTTGGGCGCAAGCGCGTCCGTCTATCTGCCCAGGTAAGGAGGCTTTCCCTTGGCAACCGCCTTTAACGATACGGAGCGCGACGCGATCCGCGAAGCGCTGCAGGACGCGGCCTGGCGTCACGCCTGCGGCGAGGGGATGCGGAAGACCACCGTGGACGATCTGGCCGCCGAGGCCGGCATCTCCAAGGGCGCCTTCTACCGCTTTTACGACAGCAAGGAGGCCCTCTTTCTGGAGGTGCTGGACCGGTTCCACCGGCACGTGCGTCAGGTGGCCGTGACGGCCATGGCCGAGAACGCCGCTCTGCCCGTGCGCGATCAGGCCCGGCTGGCGCTGCGGGAGGCGCTGCGGGCGATGATGATCCGCCCCGCCGCCCGGTTCCTGCTGGAGGAGGGCCCGCTGCTGATGCGCCGCCTGCCTCCGGAAGCCGCCCGGCTGCATTACCAGGCGGACAGCGAGCTGATCCTCGGCGTCATCACCGGCTGCGGCATCACCCTCAGGACCTCGCTGGAGACCGCCAACGCCATCATCCGCCTGCTGTTCTGCTCGCTGATCACGGCGGAGATGGTCGGCCCGCATTACGACGACGCCCTCGCCGCGCTGGTCGACAGCGCCTGCGCCCAGCTGATCGCGGAATAAACGCTCTCCCCTTTCTCCAAAAGCAAATCACCCGTCCCTTTCGGGGGGCGGGTGAGCTGCTTTGACACGTTTTCAATGAAACACCCGCCCCTTTCGGAGCGGGTGTTTTCATTCGGGTCGGTATCTCCCTTTTCAGGCTCAGGCCTGGGCAGGAGCGCCAACGGGGCAGGTGCCGGCGCAGGCGCCGCACTCGATGCACACATCGGGATCGATCTGATACTGGGAATCGCCCTCAGAGATAGCGGACACGGGGCACTCGGCCGCGCAGGCGCCGCACTTGATGCAGTCTTCGGAAATCTGATATGCCATGGTAATACACCTCCGTCATGTTTCACAGGGAATCGGTTCGTTCTCTGTTGGCATTACTATAGCACATCTTTTCCCGGATTGCAAGAGGAAATTTGCAAATTTGGTTGATTATTTTTCCCGATTAGACATTTCTAACTGTGTTTACGGCTTTAAACTCCGAGTAAATCACTCAATAATGTCGTCGTTTGCGGGGGCCGGACGGTCGATCACGGCGCTTTCATCCGGAACAGCTTCCGGCTTCGGAGCGGGTTCAGCGGGCTGCTGCGCGTTCCGCATGGCGGCCTGCACGGCCAGCTTCCAGGGGCTGGGCGCGGGCTGCTTCGGCGCCGCGGGCTTGTCCTCGGCGGGCTTTTCCTGCTTTTCCGGCGCGGGGCTTTCCTTCGCGGCGCCGCTGTCCGCCGGCTTCTCCTCCCCGGCGCTCTGCGGCTTCGGGCCGCGGCCGCCGCGGCGGTTCGGGTTCTCCCGGCGGACGGGCTTCGGCATGGCCTGCTTCGTCTCCGTCTTTTCCGGCTGGGGCGCGTCGGTCTCCGGCTGCGCCGCGGGGGCTTCCGGCTGCCCGTCCTCCGGGCGGCTCTCCTTCGGCGCGGCGGGCTGCTGGCCGGGGCGGGTCACCTGGTCCATCGGGTAATCCTTCACCTCGCTGGAATCGCCCTTCTGGATGCGCACGCGCACCGTTTCGCGGATGACGTTCAGATCCCACACCACGCCGGGACCGTCGGGGGTGAGGACCTCCTTGCCCACCTTCGGCATTTTCTTACGGGTCTGCTCGTAGTCGTCCTCCTCATACTTGAGGCAGCACATCAGACGGCCGCACACACCGCTGATCTTGGTGGGGTTCAGCGACAGGTTCTGCTCCTTGGCCATCTTGATGGACACAGGCTGGAAATCGCCCAGGAAGGTACCGCAGCAGATGGGCCGGCCGCAGGGACCGAGGCCGCCGATCATCTTCGCCTCATCGCGCACACCGATCTGCCGCAGCTCGATGCGCGTCTTGAACACGGACGCCAGGTCCTTCACCAGGGAGCGGAAATCCACGCGGCCGTTGGCGGTGAAGTAGAACAGGATCTTCGAGTTGTCGAAGGTATACTCCACGCTCACCAGCTTCATATCCAGCTTATGCTCGGCGATCTTCTTCTGGCAGATCGCGAAGGCTTCCTTCTCGCCGCGGCGGTTTTCCTCATAATGGACCACATCCTCGGCGGTGGCGACGCGCACCACGGTGGTCAGCCGGGAAACGAGCGTCTCCTCGGTGATCTCCTGCACGGGCGTCACCACCTCGCCGAACTCGATGCCGCGGCTCGTCTCCACCACCACATAGCTGCCGGGCATCGGCCAGCTGGTGCCGGGGTCAAAATAATACAGCTTGCCGGCATTCGTAAAGCGAACGCCAATCACTCTTGCCATTGGGTACTTTCCTCCATCAGGCGCAGCAGAACACGGTCCAGCACCGCCTGCAGCGTTACATTGTTGTTTCTCATATACCGGGCCTCGCGGATCGTTTCCGTCAGCCCGACGAGGCGCTCCACAGGCGCCCCCGCGGCTGCCCGCTGCCACGGCGCCGGAAAGCGCTCCGCGGCCTGCGGCGGCAGACAGCCCAGCCGCACCAGCAGCAGCGTGCGGACCATATCCTACAGATCGTCCAGCAGCTCCGCGGCGTCCTCCTTCTGGTCCTTCCAGCCGGCGGATATGCCGTAGATCTCACCGCGGCCGGTCAGCCCGAAGAATTCCCGCATCACGCGGTCGCGCCGGGCCCAGAAGTCCTCATCCCGCGCCATGGCCAGCGCGCGGCCGAAGGAGCCGCTGCCGGTCCGTACGGCCTCCTCCAGATGCTCCGGCGGAACATCGTCGCGATCGCGCAGGAAGGCGCGCACCGTTTCATCCGGCCAGGGATGCAGCCGGATGGCGCGGCAGCGGCTGATGATCGTGGACAGCAGCGCCTCCGGCCGGGTGGTCAGCAGCAGAAAGAGCAGATCCTCCTTCGGTTCCTCCAGCGTTTTGAGCAGCGCGTTCGCCGCCTGCGGATTCATGCGGTCGCAGTCCTCCATGATGAACACGCGGGTGCCGCCCTCGAAGGTATGCCGGCCCGCCATGTCCACCAGCGCGCGGACATCGTCCACGATGATCATTTTGGATTTGGAATCGCTGTGGGGATCCAGCCGCACGCCGGGGGTGACGGTCGTCACATCGGGATGCGTTCCCACCTCCGTCTGCCGGCAGGCGGCGCATACGCCGCAGGGCCGCGCCTTCGGGTCCGGCGCGGAGCACAGCCTGTGCTGCGCGATCAGCCGGGCCAGCGTCCGCTTGCCCACGCCCTCCGGGCCGCTGATCAGGTACGCGTGTACGGAGGTCCCTTCCTCCAGCGTGCGGATCAGTCCCTGCACCGCGGGCCCCTGGGCGGCGAAATCCTGTAATGTCGGCTTCATCCGGCTTCCCCTTTACAGCTTGACAAACTGCTCCACATTCAGCACGAACACCGTGGCGCCGCCGATCGTGACCTCGATGGGCCAGCCGCCGCAGTTCTCCTCCGCGGTGCCGCCGATGGGCTGCGCGGCGGAGGTCATCTGGCGCCGGGACGAGCAGTTCTGCTCGATGACCCGCATGGCCGCCTCCACCTGTGTATCCTGTACGCCGAGCAGCAGCGTGGTGTTGCCCGCCCGCAGAAAGCCGCCGGTGGTGCTGAGCCGCGTGGCGCTGAAGCCCGCATCCATCAGGTTGCCGATGCAGCGGGAGGCGTCCTCCTCCTGAACGATAACGATCATAAGCTTCATGCCCGGCACATCCTTTCCATCAGAATCCCAGTCTATTATAGCGCAATTTCCCCCGATTTGCAACCGACGGGAAACGGAAGTGCGCGGCGCGGATCAGTATCCCGCCTCGATCCCGCGGATGCGGTCGGCGTAGCGGCGGTTCACGGGCACGGGAATGCCGTGCTTCGCGGCGTAACGCAGCACCGTGCCGGCGAACAGCGCCACCTCGGAGGGACGGCGGGCCAGCAGATCCTGCCGCATGGACGGGCTCGCGGCAGGATCGAGGGTGTCGATCAGGGCGATGGCCTTGTCCATATCCGTTTCCGTCAGTCCGACGCCCTCCGCCCGGGCCACGGCGATGGCCTCGCGCATCACAGCCTCCAGGTCGGCGCGGCAGGGTTGGGTGTGCAGCGCCGGGCCGTAGGGCACGTTGTAGACCATGCAGGTCTGGTTGATGCCCACGTTCAGCATGAACTTCGACCACAGCGCGCGGCGGATGTCATCGACCTCCTCCACGGCGATGCCCGCCCCGCGCAGGAACGCCGCGGCACCCGCAACGGCGTCCGTCTGCTCCGGGAGCAGCGCGCCAAGCTGCAGCCGGCCCGGCCGTGACCAGGTCAGCGCCGTGCCCTGCCGCATGGCATCCATGCCGAGGGCCACACAGCCCGCCACGCGCTCCGGCCCGAAGCGCTCCGCCAGCAGCTCCTCGCTGAGGATACCGTTCAGTACGGAGAGGATGAGCGTATGCTCCCCCACCGCCGGCGCCATGACCTCCATCGCGCCGCGCAGCCCGGCGTCCTTGGTGGCCACGAGCACCAGGTCGACCTTGGGGCAGTCCTCCGCCCGCACCAGATGGAGCGCCGCCGGTTCACCGTTGACGCTGTAGGTCTCCCGGCTGTGGCGCTCGTACCGCTCCGCGTCCATCGGGAAGAATACCCGCTCCGCGCCGCAGCACCGCTGCAGCTGCCAGCCGAAAAGGATCCCCAGGGCGCCCGCGCCCACGATCGCCACGCTGTTCATTGTCCGATCATGCTCCTGTCATTCACACTTTGCGGGCGTCTCTCCGGCAATCGCTGCCCGGAGGGCCCGCCTTATCCTTATTCTCCGCGCGGCGGGGAAATCCTGTACACGGCGCGAAAACATCCTCCGGTGAAGACTGTGTGAATTTTCACAAGCCCGGTTGCGCCCGTTTGATGATTGTGATATAATCATCGCAGGACATCCGCTGGCGCGGATCGACAATGATATAATGAAGGGTTGGGATCTGTCATGAATCAGAAGCTTTCCCGTCGTACCTTCCTGAAGGGCACCGCCGCCGGTGTGGCCGGCCTGGCCGCCTCCACCGTGCTGGGCGCCGGTGTGGCCGCCTCCGCCGAGGACGCCGCCGCTGCCGGTCTCGAGACGAAGTACTGCAAGGGCTATGACAACAAGGACGGCATCGGCATCGTGTCCGAAGACGTCATCCGCACCGAGGACGCCGACATCGTGGTCGTCGGCTCCGGTATCGCCGGCTTCTTTGCCGCGATGATCTCCAAGGAGCAGGGCCCCGACCTGAACGTCATCCTGCTGGAGAAGAACGCCTATCTGGGCGGCTCCACCCTGCTGGCCGAGTGCAACGGCCCCGCCACCGTGAAGACCGAGGCCGAGGCCCGCGCCCAGGCCGCTTCCCATCTGAAGAGCACCAACTACATCGCCAACCCCATGCTGTGGTATGAGCAGGCCCTGGACGCCGGCTACAACTCCGCCTGGCTGTTCGGCAAGCACAAGGTCGGCTACTATCAGGCTGGCGTCACCTTCTATGAGGGCGGCAACGGCACCATCCCCGTGCAGCAGAATCTGACCCCCGACGCGGAAGCGCTGGGCGTGGACATCCGCACCTCCAACCGTGCCAAGGCGCTGCTGATGGCGGATGACTACACCTGCACCGGCGTGCAGGTCATCAGCGACGAGGGTGTGTACAACATCAACGCCAAGGCCGTGATCCTGTGCACCGGCGGCATGTCCACCAACAAGGAGCTGCTTGCCTACTATTCCTCCCAGGATATGGAGAAGATCATCGGCTGGGGCGTCGGCCAGGACGGCGACGGTCACCTGATGGCCGAGCAGACCGCGCACGGCCGCGCCAACCACCTGACCGTGTCCTCCCTGTTCAACAACGTGGCCGATTACACCTACAGCTCTCCCCTGGGCGTGTCCGCCACCATGCAGTACAGCGACCTGTTCGTCAACGAGGACGGCGTCCGCTTCTGCGATGAGTCCCAGGGCGGCAGCCTCGGCACCAGCGAGTCCGGCAAGCTGATCGAGGGCCAGGGCTATGTGTGGTCCATCATGGATCAGTCCACCGTGGACAAGTATCAGAACGGCGGCTGCACCCGTCATTACTCCGGCTTCGCCGATGCCTGCGTGGGCGCCCAGCTCGATCTGCAGACCGAGATCGACGCCGCCGTGGCCAAGAACACCTACACCTTCAAGGCCGACACCATCGAGGAGCTGGCCGCGCTGATCAACGTGGATCCCGCCGCGCTGGCCGATACCATCGCGAAGTACAACAGCTATGCGGCCTCCGGCACCGATGAGGAGTGGGGCAAGGACGCCCAGTATCTGTGGCCCTGCGACACCGCGCCCTACTATGCCTTCCGCGTGTCCTCCGGCATGCTGAACACCAATGGCGGCATCCGCATCAACCGCAACGCCCAGGTCGTGGACGCCCGCTACAACCCCGTGGCCGGTCTGTACGCCGCCGGTGTCTGCACCTCCGGCTGGGACGGCGAGCTGTACGGCGGCGGTTCCTGCCAGACCGTCGGCATGTGGGCCGGCTCCAAGGCTGCCCGTCACGCTCTGGAGAACCTCTGCGGCATCACCGTGGCCGACGACTGGTACGGCGAGCTGCTGGAGACCCAGCAGGACCAGGCTCCCAGCGCCGACAACCTGAACAACGCCGGCGAGGGCGCTCCCCAGTAATCCCGTTTCCCCTGCCGCCGCGGTATGAAGCCGCGGCGGCTTTTGCGTACGCGGAAGCAAAAAATCGCCCGCCACCTCCGTGACGGGCTTTGTGATACGGGCGATTCCGGCGGCATGGTCAGCCGAGGCTGTCCGGGACGCCGTTCAGCTCCTCCTGCAGATTGCGGAAGAACGCGGCCATATGCGCGCCATCCATCAGCGCATGATTCACGTGCAGCGTGAAGGGCAGCATCAGCCGGCCCCGGAGATCCGCCTCGTAGCGTCCCCGGCAGAAGCCGGGATTGTCCGCCACCGGGGCCGCCACGGGCATGGTCACCTGCTCATAATGCAGCCACGGCAGGCAGGTGACGAAACAGAGCGCGTCCACATCCTCATCCTCCGCGATGCCGGCGGTCGGCACAGGCATGGCGGAAAAATGGCGGAAATGCGCGATGCGCGGATATTTTTTCCATATCCACCATGGTATAACCGGGCATGATCAGGGCTCCTTTCCCTCCTGCGGCAGCGGCTTGTACAGCAGCCTTTTCCCAAGCGCCGGCAGTACCCGGTCCTCCACGGTCTCCAGCACCAGCGCGGTCAGCAGCGACAGCGCCAGGCAGGCCGCGATGATCAGCACCGGATGCTTCAGGCGGTACAAATACGTCGGGAAGGCATAATACAGGAAATATGTATGCGTCAGCCATATATAGGTCGTGTGGCGTCCAAGCCGGACCATGCCGCGCCAGAGCGGTCCGTGCGCGGCGCTCAGCAGGATCACCCCCGCGCACAGCGGCAGCGTGGTCCAGGCCATGAAACGGTCCCCCAGATAGCTGCCCATCGCGAGAGACAGCGCGCACGCTGCCAGGCCGATGACCGTGCGGGCCGCCGGCCGCCAGGCAGCGGCTGTCCGCTTCAGCGCCGAAAACAGGTCATGTCTGGCCACGACCATGCCCATCAGAAAGACAGCCGAATACAGCCAGTATTCGCGCATCCACTTCGCGGCGTCGGTCTGGATATAGTTTGAAAGCACCGGCAGGGGGCGCACACCGGCCAGGATGATATCCCGGGCCATGATGTCCCACACGGCCACCAGCAGCACGTCCGTCCAGAGCGTCCCCCCCCGCGGATCCTCTCCGGCAGATGATACAGCAGCGGCGCGGTGAGGCAGCACAGCACGAAGAAACGCAGGAACCAGGTTTCCCGGTTCAGCGTCGGATCGATGCAGAACAGATTTTTCATCCATTCCCGCAGCCCCGGATGCCATTCACGCTTCAGCATCATAAAGGGCACAAAGGCCAGGAAGCTGAGCCAGTATTTCCTGTAGACGCCGAGGATCCTGCCGCCGATGCAGTCGGACCATTGCTTCGGCGTATCGCCCTTTTCGCTGATCCGCATCCACAGGCCGTAGCCGGCCAGCAGCGCAAACAGCCCCACGCAAAGCTTCCCTGCTCCGGCCAGTGCCAAATACAGCTGCCGGCCGGCCGCCGTGAGCGTGGCCTCATCCCCGCCGTTGGGCGAATGATGCAGGATCATCAGAAGGATCGCCACCGCCTTCAGGCAGCGGGTATCCTCCCTTGAAAATGTTTCCCCCTCCATACGATCCTCCAAAAAGTCCTTTACAGATTCAGCAGCACCAGCGATACGGCGATGATGCCCATGGCGGTCCACTGGCGTCTGGTCAGCCGCTCCCGGAAAAGCAGGATGCCCACCAGGCTGACCACCGCCGGCACGCCCACCGCGAAGGTCGGGAAGGCCGCCGTGGCCGGCACCTGCGCCAGGGAGCGCAGCAGGAAGTACGCCGAGAAGTAGTTCGGTACGCCCAGCAGCAGGCCGAACAGCCACTCCCGCAGCGTCAGCCGCTCCTTGCGCAGCACGCAGAGGATGCCGCACAGCACCAGCGCCACCGCGAAGGTGAAGGCCAGGAAGCTCGATGACCACTGCGCCGGGCCGATCTGGTCGTACACCTTGGACATCACATCGCCGAGGCCGCCCACCAGCAGCATCATCAGCAGCAGTCCGCGGGAGGCGATCTGACCGGGCTCCGCGCCCGTGTTCATCAGCACGATGGCCGCCAGCGCCAGCGCGAAGCCCGCCATGCCCCACACGGTCGGCTGCTCGCCGAAGGCCAGGATGGAGATCAGCGTCGGCACCAGCACGCTCAGCTTGCTGAACACCGTGGACATGGTCACGCCGTTTTTGCGGATGGTGGCCTGCAGCACCAGGAAGCTGGTCAGATAGAACACACCGTTGACGCAGCCCAGCCCGGCCGCCGTGCCGATGCCCTCCGTACTGCCCGCGGTCAGCTACGGCACGGCCACGCCCAGGGCCAGCGCCGCGCACACCACATAGTTGACCAGCAGCATGCCGGTCTGCGCGGCCCCGCGCTTTCCGCCCCAGCGCATCACCAGGGAGATGAGCGCGCTGCAGAGGATCGCGATCAGAAGATTCAGCATATCGTTTCCTTCCTTTCCATGGAAAGCTTTTCTCCTGTCCGCCGGCCGCCCTGGGCCAGCGCCCAGAGGATCGTCTGCGGCGCGGCGGCGATCCAGGGAATCGTATACCGGATATCGCCGTTCACCGGTGAAAGCACGGCGATCAGCACCACACAGGCTGCCGGGATCAGCACCGTCGGGTCGCTGCAGCTCTGCAGGGTATATCCGTCCAGCGGGCTGATAAAAACAGGATCCATATAACCGAAGGTGCAGTGCAGAAGGCCATCCAGGTAGCAGGCGGGATGCTTCAGCAGCTGGCGGAGCCACAGGGCGAGATAGTCCGACATTTCTTTGGCTCCGGCCGTTTTTTTGAAGGTGTTCTTCACCGGGTCCGCGATCAGCGGATTGAACTTGTCGGCGATCGTATCTGCGTCCAGCACACGGTCAATGATCGCATATTCCTCTTCCGTGATCTCCTCCGGATAGGTCTTCATGTACAGCGCCGTCAGCTGGAAGCAGATGGACAGGGATTCAGCCGTGTTGTCGTTGTCGCAATACAGGTTGACCGCACCCTGGTAGCCGGAGAACAGGAGGACCACCGCAGCCAGAACGGCCAGCAGTCTTTTTTTGTTCTGCCTGACCGACAGGCTCAGCGCAAGCGCCAACAGAGACGGCGCCACCAGCAGGATCCCCTCATGCCGGACCAGGCACAGCAGCAGCGCGGGAAGCGCCAGCCCGGCCAGCTGCCGGATGCCGACAGGCTCGCCCGCTCTCTGGACCTGTACCATCCGGAGGATGAAAAGCATCAGTGTCGGAAAATACAGCGCCCCTTTTTCGACTGTTTGCACATACACGCCGAATAGCGGGAAGAGCGCATACCAGAGCATCAGCCCGACCGCGGCCTTTCTGCCATAGCCCATGGCTCCGAGGTCCCGGATGACCCTGGAGCAGACCCAGGCCGTCCATACCGCATTGGTCAGCGTGATCAGGAAAACGCCGAACCTGTCATCCGCAACAGCCTGCCCAAGGCGAAGCAGCGCGGTATAGTACCAGGTAACAGCCACGGGATGATGATCCGTCAGCGTGCTGAAGCCAAGGCCCTGGTTCAGCTGCGTCATCGCGTCCGTCTGCACGCTGCCGGGATAGAACGCGCCGATATAAACCAACCACACGCACAGCAGCAGCACAAAGCTTATCCTGCCCAGATCATTGTGGACTTTCTCTTGTTCCAGTCTCGGGCCGTGCCACCGGATCAGCAGCTGCAGCAGAAGCGCGATGACCACCGTCAGCAGCGCGAAGACCGGCAGATAGCGCACATACCGCAGCAGCAGGCCGTTCAGATACCGGCTCGGCGCGTAGATCATGCCGGTCACCGCGAAAAAGGCCAGCAGCAGGCCGCCCAGCCAGGCCCAGACACACGGCAGCCAGGCGCGGCCGGATCGCGTCACGGGTTGTTCCTGCATCGGCTCCTCCTTTCCCGGTCGTCAGCGGACCGTGCTTTTATTCCGCGGCCCCGCTGATCGCGCAGATGCCCGGTGTATATTCCGGCACATCCACCACCCGGCGGATCGCGTCAATGGCATGGGTATAGTCGTCCGGCGTTACCAGATAATCAAAGCTTCCGGCATTGGCTGTGACATCCGCGGGGACCTTCCCCGCCTGCACATCCTCCAGGGACCAGAAGACCGTGTGCACGGACCGGAGCAGCGTCTGATAGACGGGGATCCACTGCAGGCCGACGCTGAAATCCTTCTCCCGATACACCACGAGATAGACCTTCTCGTTGTATTCCGTCTGCTGCGGCACCGTTGCGGAGGTGATGTTCCAGCCCTTGTCGTTGTATCCGGCGTCCCCGGCAAAATAGTCGCCGTGATCCTTGCCCCAGATATACCCGATATCAAAGCAGCCCGCACCGAGCAGGATCACCGCCGCAAGCCCCGCCGTCAGCCGCAGCCGCAGCTTTCCGGCATCCGCCCCGGCAAGCTGAATGCACCGGGCCGCCGTGACGCCGCCCAGCAGGATGGCTATCGTGCCCGTGTAGCGGTTCCAGCAGGCCATGGCCCTCGCGTTCGCTTCTGTGGAGGACATGGAGAACAGATAGGTCAGCAACAGCAGGATGAAATAGATGATGAAGCTGTACCGGCACCAGCGGGCGCAGCCGGTATCCCGCAGCCCGCGCTGCTTCCGCCACACGGCGAGCAGCGTCATCAGCAGCAGGCAGAACCAGAGGACGCGGATCTGTCCGATGCTGCTCTGCACGCCGAACAGCTTGGACATGAAATTCAGGATCGTGTCGCTGATGTTGCTGCCGGAGCGCTCCGCCAAAACGGACAGCCAGCGTGTGACCGATACGGCATGGTTGCTGCTGCCGGCATCGCCGAAGGTCAGACCCGCATACAGCTGGTACAGCGCGAACAGGATCACCGGCAGCCCCACCAGCGTGCCCGCGCTCAGCAGCTTTTCCCGCCTGCCGCATGGGCGGCACAGCAGCACGTACAGCAGCAGGAAGAAGGCCAGCAGCAGGCCGGAGGTCTTCATGATGCCCAGGAAGCAGGCCAGCGGCACGAGGCACGGCAGCGGCACACGGTCCTCCCGCGTCATCAGCATCAGGATGCCGGCCAGCGCGGTCAGGCCCAGGGTGCCGTCCACCAGCAGGCAGTAGCTGGTGTAGTCCATCGCGCACAGCACCACGGACAGCACGCACACCAGGGCGAAGTACAGCACCCGCGTGCCGCGGTCCTCCGTCCGGGGCTCCAGCGCGAAGAGGGCGGTGCAGCAGCTGATGTGGATCAGCATCTGCGCCAGGAAAACGGCATGCACGCCGAAGCCCGTGACGCGGGTGAACAGATAGATCCAGAGTGCCGTGCCGGGCACATAGGTCGGATAGATCACATCCGGTGTGGAGGGCAGCGCGTTCTCCAGATCAATGATATTGCAGACGCGGTACCAGTGGTTGAAATCATCGAAGTGGGACAGCCCCACGCCCCGGGTCATGACGAACGCCCACACCGCGGCAAAGGCAACGAAGAGGTACGCCGGCTGCAGCAGCTCCCGAAGGGACGGCGCGCGGTAGCGGTGCCGCAGGATGCCGGCGGTGAACCAGCAAAGAGAGAGTAACCCCCCCGCAAATTGCCCACACGCCCGGCCGCAGCAGCCCGGCCAGCGCGAACAGGTACACGGCCACCGTGCTGCCGGAGATCAGCCAGATGGGGAAAAAGGCCGGATGGCTGCGCAGCTTATGGCGGTAGAGCATCTCATAGCCCAGCACCGCCAGAGCGGCCAGCGCGGCGTAGAGCAGCTTCTGCATCATCTTCGGTCCCTCACTTTTGATTTTTCGTCTTTTCCGGATTTATTGTTTCAGGATCTCCGGGCCGTATTTGCTGACCAGCCGGTCGCGGTCCTCCCGGGCCATGACCATCGTCAGCTCGGTGCCGGTGTCTGTGTAGTCCTCGCTGATGACGCGGCCCAGCGGGCGGATCTGCGCCAGCAGGCCGTAATTGGTGAAGGGCACGGTGAAGGTCACGGTGCCGTGGGTCTTCTGCAGCTACGCGGCGATGCGGGCGTTCAGCTCGTCGATGCCCTCGCCGGTCTTCGCGGAGATCATCACCGCCCCGGGCAGCAGGGCCGCGGCGGTGCCGAGATCGCACTTGTTCACCGCCTCGATGCGCGTCTGCGCCGTGGCGCCCAGTTCGTTCAGCACCTGCTCCACCGTTTCGTGCTGTTGCAGCATCTCGTCTGAGGCGCCATCCGACACGATGACGAGGATATCCGCCAGCGCGGCCTCCTCCAGGGTGGAGCGGAAGGCGCTGACCAGCGTATGCGGCAGCTTGCGGATGAAGCCGACGGTGTCCACCAGCAGATACTCCGTATGCTCCGGCGTTTCCACGCGGCGGCTGACGGCGTCCAGGGTGGCGAACAGCTTGTCCTCCGCCAGCACGTCGGCGCCGGAGAGGCGGTTCAGCAGCGTGGATTTGCCGGCGTTGGTGTAGCCCACCAGCGCCACCACGGGAATGTCGCTCTTCTCGCGGCTCTTGCGGCGGAGGCCACGCTGCTTCTCCACCTCATCGAGGCGGCGGCGCAGCTCCGTCATGCGCTCGCGGATGCGGCGGCGGTTCATCTCGAGGCGGCTCTCGCCGGGGCCGCGGGTACCGATGCCGCCCGCCAGGCGGGACAGCACCAGGCCCTGGCCGATCAGCCGGGTGGAGCGGTAGGTCAGCTGGGCCAGCTCCACCTGCAGCTTGCCCTCGGCGCTGGTGGCGCGGGCCGCGAAGATATCGAGGATCAGCATCGTGCGATCCACGACCTTGACCCGCAGCGTGTCCTCCAGGTTGCGCACCTGGATGCCGGTCAGCTCCTCATCGAAGATGCAGATATCGGCGTCCAGAGCCTGGCAGTCGCGGCCCAGCTCCTCGGCGCGGCCGCGGCCGATGAACATGGCGGTATCCGGCTTGTCCTTCTTCTGCAGGAAGCTGCCGACCACCACCGCGCCGGCTGTCTCCGCCAGTCTGCCCAGCTCCGCCAGGGATTCCCGGCTCTCGATGCCCATCAGCACGGCGCGCTCGGGGCCGTCGTCCCGCTCCCTGCCGGTGCCGCGGCCGACGGTTTTGTCGCTCTCCTCGATCTGCATCAGCCATTCGGCGTCGGGCAGACGGTACCAGCGGGCCGGCTCCTCCATCAGGATGTTTTTGTCATCCGTCAGAAAGGCCGTCTGCACGCGGGTGGGCTCGCCGTTCAGCACGCCCACGGCGGTCATCGCGTCGTAGCGGAAGGACTGCAGCGCGCTCAGATCCACATCGGACAGATGACCGTCGCCGTTCGGGTGGGTGTGAACGCAGCGCACGCCGCTCAGCCGCAGCGGATTGCGCCGCAGGCGGTAGTCCCGCAGCGACACATCCCGGTCCGTGCCGATGCACACCTCCACGATCTCGCCGTCGCGGGTGATGTACACCGCGATCTCCCGGTTGATGGCGCAGGAGACCTTCGCCAGGTACTGCATCAGATCGTGGCTGAGGTAAACCTCCTCCTCCAGGGTATATTGATAAAGGCCGCGCAGGCTGTCCAGCAGCGAATCGCGCAGACCGGTGATATTGCCGTGTACCGTTTCTTCCTTCATGGTCTTCCTCCGTGGTGCATTCGTATCCATTGTGTATTATAGCATATTTTCCCGCCGGAAGGAAGAAGGGATTCCGCCGGACGACGCGCAATCAATGGCAAAATTTGTCTTTTCCGGCCGATTTCGGCAGGAAACAGACATGGCCGCGCAGAATATTTTCCGTTACGAAGTCGGTGCATTCCGGCTGTGCTTCCGATCGCAGGCCCATCCGGGCAGAAAGAGGACAACAGGCATGGAAGAGCTTTACAGCCCCGAGCGGCTGAAATATCTGCGGCTGCTGGCCGATAAATATCCGAATATCCAGGCGCTGTGCACGGAGATCATCAACCTCAGCGCCATGCTCAGCCTGCCCAAGGGCACCGAGCATTTCATGAGCGATATCCACGGCGAGTACGAGGCCTTCTGCCACATCATGAACAACTGCTCGGGCGTGGTGCGCGAAAAGGTCAACCTGTGGCTGGGCGACAACATGACCGGCCACGAGCTGTCCGAGCTTTGCACGCTGATCTACTACCCCGGCCCCAAGCTGAAGCTGCTCCGCCAGCAGGGCGTCACCACCCCGGAGTGGTACCGCAAGCAGGTGGAGGACCTGATCTTCCTGGCGCGGATGCTTTCCGCCAAGTACGCCCGCAGCAAGGTGCGCCGCGCGCTGCCGAAGGAGTGGGAGTTCATCCTGGATGAGCTCCTCCACGCCCAGAGCGAGGAGGAGGCGGATCAGCAGCAGTACCACCGCGCCATCGTGGATACACTGATCGCCACCGGCAGCGGCGACAGCTTCATCGAGGCGCTGGCGACGCTGATCAAGCACCTGGCCGTGGACCGCCTGCACGTGGTGGGCGATATCTTCGACCGCGGCCCCCGCGCCGACAGCATCATGGACATCCTGATGAATCACCACTCCATCGATATCGAGTGGGGCAATCATGACGTGCTGTGGATGGGCGCGGCCTCCGGCAGCGAGGTGTGCATCGCCGGCGTGGTGCGGAACTCCATCCGCTACAACAACACGGAGATCCTGGAGCGCGGCTACGGCATCCCCCTGGGCCCGCTGATGCTCTTCGCGGAAAAGCTCTACCCCGATCTGACGCCCATCAAGGCCGCGGCCAACGCCATCGCCGTCATCATGTTCAAGCTGGAGGGCCAGCTGGTACTGCGCAATCCCGACTTCGGCATGGAGGACCGGCTGCTGCTGGACAGGATCGACTGGGAGCACAACACCATTGAGATTGACGGCACCGTGTGGCAGCTGCGGGATATCCCCCTGCCCACCGTGGACCACACCGATCCCTACGCGCTGACGCCGGAGGAGCGCGAGGTGATAAGCAACCTCCGCGACGCCTTCATGCAGAGCATGCGGCTGCATCAGCACATCAGCTTCCTGTACGAGCGCGGCTGGATGTACCGCTGCTTCAACGGCAACCTGCTGTTCCACGGCTGCGTGCCGCTGGCGGAGGACGGCAGCTTCCTGAAAAAGCGCTTCGGCGACCGTGAGCTCAGCGGCAAGGCGTTCATGGATTACGCCGACCAGGTGGCCCGCCGCGCCTTCTACACCGGCCGTCAGGACGCGCTGGATTTCATGTGGTACCTGTGGTGCGGCACGGACTCCCCCGTCTGCGGCCGCCAGATCAAGACCTTCCAGCGCTTCTTCATCGAGGACCAGTCCTCCTGGGTGGAGCCGCGCAATCCCTACTATGTTTACTGCAACACCGAGGAGAAGTGCGAGGAGCTGCTGGCGGAGTTCGGCCTCACCGGCAACGAGAGCCGCATCATCAACGGCCACACGCCCATCAAGGTGACCCGCGGCGAGAGCGCGCTGAAGGCCGGCGGCCGGCTGATCGTCATCGACGGCGGCTTCTGCCGGGCCTATCAGAAGACCACCGGCATCGCCGGCTACACGCTCATCGCCAACAGCCACTGCATGCGCCTGATGTCCCACCAGCCCTTCACCACCACCCAGGACGCGCTGAAGAAGGACCGTGACATCATGTCCCAGAGCTTCCAGTTCGCGATGTATCCCGAGCGCCTGCTGGTGCGCGACACCGACAACGGCCGCCGCCTGCAGGAGCGCATGGACGACCTGAAGGACCTGCTGAACGCCTGCCGCGAGGGCATCATCAACCTGCAGAAGTGACCTTGAAAAAGAAATCGCCTGAAAAAATCGCCCCTCCGCGCGCGGAGGGGCTTCGCTTATTCGTTTTCCTCTACCCGATCGTAGGTGAAGCGGCCGTTTCCGTCCACATCCTCCAGCAGCAGATAGCTCCAGTCGTCGGAGAAGGACATCCTGCAGAAGGCGACCTCTGGGGTATCGCCGGGAAGATCGATATACGCCACCAGCGTGCATTCACCGCTGCCGCTGCCCACCACCGTCATGGAGTAGGCCGGGGATCCGCCTTCGCCGTTGTCCTCCCATACGATCGTTCTGCCGCGATCATCCGCACCGCATTCGATCTGCACATCGTCGTCCAGGTAGGTGAACTGTCTCACGCACGCCAGACCACAGTAGTTGCTCATGGGGCAGTCCCTGTCAAACTGCAGATTCCGGATCTCCTCCTGCGTGTGCCGGACCGGAAACTTTTCCTTGACGTCCGAGGCGATGTGCCTCTTCCAGGTGCCCACCAGATGCTCCTTGAACAGCTTCGTCATGCTCTCCATGTCTGCAAGCCTCACTTTCCGCGCCGAAGCGCTGTCCGTGTGAAAACAAAAAGCAGGAAGAGTTATTCTGCGGCTTTCGCGGAATTCCTGCTCCCCTCTGAAAAAATGTTTTTTTCGCGAATGACCGCCCGGGCCACCGGGAATCGCCCGTTCACGCGCCGTTCCTTTTGTTTGACACGCTCCCCCCGCGCATGGTATACTGAAGGGTACGGAATCCGCGCTTGCAAACGCTGTGGGGAGGTGAGGCCATGAGGCGTGAGACCCGGCTTGAGCGCGCCGCGGACATTCTGACCGGGCTGATGCTGGCCCTGATGCTGGGCGTATGCCTGTGCGCCTCCGTTACCGCCTATGGGCTGAAGCACGAAGGCCTGTGGCAGCATCCCCTGTGGTTGATCCCCGGCGTGGCCGCGCTGCTGCTGCTTGCCGCGGGACTGCGTCTGCTGCGGCGCCGGCCGCGAAGGCGCATTTCCCTTTGGGGCGCCACCGCCGTGCTGTTCTGTCTGCTGTTTTTATATCAGTGCCAGCTGGCGCAGACGGCCCCCTGGGACGGTTATATCCTCTACACGGATACCGGCAGAGTGGCCGCGGACGACGGCGTCGGCAATCTGACGCTGTACCTTTCCTATTACCCCAACAACCGGCTGCTGGCCGCGGCGGAGCTGATCGTGTGGAAGCTGACGCTGCTCCTCGGCGGCGGCAGCGCCTACCTGCCGCTGCTGGCGCTGAACTGCGCCATGACGGCCGCGGCCTTCCACCTGCTGCACCGCACGGCGGAGCTGGCCACCGGCAGCCGTGCCGTCGCCTGGCTCGCCTGGCTGCTGTGCGTGGTGTTCATCGGGCTGAACCCCATCGTTTCGGTCATCTATTCCGATGTGCCGGCGATGCTGCTGATCTGCCTGGGCCTGTACCTGACGGAGCGCTTCCGCCGGACGGAGCATCGCCCGCGGACGCTTGCGCTGCTGGGCGTGACCGCCGTACTGGCCTGGAAGCTGAAGCCCCAGGCCGCCATCGTGGAGATCGCCGCCGCGCTGCTTGTGCTGCTGCCGGAAGCATTTACCCTGCGCCGCGCCCCTCTCCGGGTGCTGAAGGGCGCCGCCTGCCTGCTGCTGGCCGCCGCGCTGACCCTCGGCGCCGTGTCCGCCCTGTGCGCCATACTGCCGGAGGCCTCCGATCCTTCGCTGGCCGTCGGGCCGACGCACTATCTGATGATGGGGCTGAATCCCGACACCATGGGCGCCTACAGCGCCGCCGACCTGCAGCTGACCGAATCCTTCGCCGCCGGAAGCGACCGCGTCATCGGCAACCTTTCCATTGCCTGGCAGCGGATGAAAAAAATGGGGTTCACCGGCCTGCTGCTGCATGAGCTGCGGAAGCTGACCACCTGCTCCGCCGACGGCACACTGGGCTGGATCGAATATGTCTCGCCGAAGGGCATGCCCTACTGGACGGAAACGCCGCTGACCATGTCCGCCGTCAGCGAACCGCTGCGGAACGCCGTTCAGTCGGACGCCTGGTTCTGCGTGTGGCAGGCCCTGTGGCTCGGGCTGCTGTGCTTCTCGCTGCTGTCCTGCTTCCGCCCGGACGGCCTGTCCTTGGCCCGGCTGACGGTGCTCGGGCTGATCCTCTTCCTGCTGATCTTCGAGACCGGCAGCCGTTATGTGTTCCAGGCGTCGCCGCTGTTCTGTCTGCTGGCCGCCTCCGGGCTGCAGCGCTTTGCGGCCCGTCCACGAAAGGAGACCGTCCGATGAACGACGCGCTTTCCGCCGGCCGTTACCGCTTTCCGGAAAAGCTGATCGACCGCTGCTTCGCGGTCATCCTGCTGCTGATCGTTGCCGTGTGCCTGTTCTGCTCCGGCATGACCTACGCCATGAAGCTGGAGGGCACCTGGAGCAATTTCATCTGCCTGCCCGTCGGCGCGGCGATCCTCGCGCTGCTGGCCGTTTCCGCGCCGCTGCCGGCCCGCGGCGATCCCGCGCGCTTCCGCCGCAGGATGCTCTGCCTGAGCCTGGCCGCCGGTGTTTTCCTCTATCTGCTGGCCAGCCAGACGGCGGTGTTCTGTCCCTGGGACGGCGAGGCGCTGTACACCGGCTCCCGCGATCTGGCGGCCGGTGAGGGCAGTGAGCTGCTGAACACCTATCTCAGCGTGTATCAGAACAACCGCCTGCTGACCTTCCTGGAGGAGCTGGTGTGGTTCGTGACCCTCGCCATCGGCAAAACCAACGCCTATGTGCTGATGCTGCCGCTGCAGATCGCGATGATCACCGTCTGCATCCACCTGATGTTCGTGTGCGCGGAGATGACCTGCGGCCGGGAGCGGCCCGCCGTGTCCGCGTTCGTGTGGCTGCTGGCCTTCGTGTTCATCGGGCTGAACCCCATGATCACCCAGAACTATTCGGATATCCCGGCCATGCTGCTCATCGCCTGCTGCGCGTATTTCACCCTGTGTATCCGCTTCGGCCGGCACCGGGTGCGGCATCTGTTCCTGCTCGGCCTGCTGTCGCTGTTCGGCTACAGCCTGAAGCCGCAGGTGACCTTCGTGCTGATCGCCGCCGTGCTGACGGTGCTGCTGCCGGAGGGCATCCGCCACATCCGTCAGTACCGCCGATGGCTGGTCTGCGCCGCCTCGCTGCTGTGCGGCCTTGTGCTGGGCTTCGCCGGCGCGGAGGCCGCTGTGAACAGCCTCCCGCTGCAGCTGAACAGGGAAGCCGGCGTGGGCATCCCCCACTACCTGATGCTGGGCCTGGATACGGAAACCATGGGCATGTACAGCCAGGAGGATTACTGGATCTCCACCTCCTACGCCACCAAAGCCGAGCGCACCGCCGGCACGCTGCAGCTCGTCGCGGAGCGCGTGAAGGAGGCCGGCGCCGGCAACATGGCGCTGCTGTTCCTGCGGAAGCTGCTGACCAATTACAACGACGGCAGCTTCGCCTGGTACTATACCATCCGCGGCGGCGAGATCATCAACTGGTGCGATATGCCGCTGACGATCCCCGGGCTGTCCGCCGCCATCCGTGATTTCTATACCGGCAGCGGCTTCACGGTGTTCCAGGGGCTGGCGCAGTCCGTGTGGCTGGCGCTTCTGGTGCTGGCCGCGCTGGGCGGTCTGCGGAGCACGCCGGACGGGCTCAGCGTGCTGCGGCTGGCCGTGCTGGGGCTGACGCTGTTCCAGGAGATCTTCGAGGCCAGCCCGAGATATCTCTATGCCTACGCGCCCGTCTACTGTCTGCTGGCCGGCGGCGGACTTGCGTACCTGCTCAGCCGGCGAAAGTCGCCCGAAAAAGCCTGAACCGAAACACGATCAAGGAGAGACGCTCATGAATATGAAACGCTGCCTGGTGCTGCTTCTGACGGTCCTTCTGCTGCTCCCGGTCGCGGGGCTGGCCGAAGAGGAGGATTTTGTGCCGGAGACCGATACCCATCTGCGCTCCTGCAAAACCGTGGTTTTGCAGGGGGATCCGACTTACGAGCCGCTGCCCTCCGCGCCGGATAACTGCTGCCTGACCTTCCGGTTCTCCTGTGAGGAGGATCCCACGGTCTACGAGTGCTGCATCGCCGGCATCACGCTGGAGGAATCGGTGCTGTATCCCGCTGACGCGGATGAGGCCGCGCAGCTGCTGATGACGGTGATCGCCGACCATTTCTACGCCGATGATATCCTGACCCTCACCAGCGCCGATTACTTTGAAGAGGAATTCGGCCTGTGCTTCCGGGTCATCGACGCGGAAAAGGCGCATCTGTATCCGGCCTTCGGCCGGGACAGCACCGACTCGGATATGTGCTGGGCCGGCTCGGTTTCCGATATGCTGACCATGAGCGGCTGGGGCGCAGCCGCCGGCTTCGCGGACGAGGACGCGCTGTTCGACTACTTCGAGGCATCCTTCACGGATGACGGCATGAAGCAGGAGTGCGGCGTCAAGTGGTTCCTCAACGGCGTCAGCACGGGCCAGGACCACGAGGAGGACGGCACCGTTGCCAACGGCCTTACCTTTGAATCCATGAACGGCTCCCAGGAAAGGTGGACGGACCTGTCCTCCAAGAACGGCGGCCTGTTCACCGGATACGCCTCGGAGCTTCTGTGCGCCGGCTATGACGCCGAAAAGGACGGCTATGAGCCGCTGCTGGCGGCCATCCCGGCGCTGAGCGGGGGCCAGTCCGTTTCGCTGGGCGTTACCTTTACCACGGACAGCGGCCGTCTGGACAACAGCCACGCCATCACGGTGATGGGCTACATCCGCGACACCTCCTCCGATACCGTGGTTTCGCTGTTCATCAGCGATCCCGACAACAGCAAGGAGGATTGCGACGACCGCTCGACCCTCCCGGATTCGCTGGTCATGTATCCGCTGCGGGAGGGCGAACCGTCGCCGTTCTTCAGCGGGATCGACGCCATCCTTTAGCTGGTCTATTACGGCGGCGCCGATTTTGAGGGTGACGACCTCGTGGCCCGTCACGCCTACATCACCACCTACACCGTACTCACAGCCTACGATGAGGACCTCAACATGCTGGCTGAGGAAACGGACGGCACCACCGACGCGGTGACGGATATCGATTATACCGTCAGCCGCTGCGAAGCCCGCCAGTACGACGAAAGCCGGGTCACGGAGACCTATATGGGGGACGATGTTTCCCTGTGGTGCACGCTGCTCAACAGCAGCTATGTGCTGCCGGACATCGCGTCGTATCCCTCCGCGTACGTCACCTGGACCGTCACCTGCCCCGACGGCACGGAGCTCGTCCGCAGCGCGCACATCCGGTTCGACAGCGTGGACCCGATCGTCAACGCGCCCTGCAGCTCCTTTGACGCGTTCTTCCCGGAGACCGTGATGCTGGAGCAGGCCGGCACCTATACCGTCTCCTGCCGCATCGACGGACTGGCCTGCCTGGACGCCGACGGCACGGAGACCGCCGTCACCGAGGCTTACACGGCGAACAATGATGTCGCCGTCTTTACCCTCAACGCAACAGAGGAGTCGCTGCTCGACATGGACGTCTATGACGGAGAGCAGCCCGCCGAGCTGTCCGCTGACATTTATTACGCCGTTGTTTCCGCCTCTCAGGGCACCGACTATACGCTCCCGCTGCCGGGGCTCGATGATGACGGCCTGACGCTGATCGACCGGACCGGCGAGCCCGTGACCGGCACGGACTGCGCCTTCAACGGGGACGGCATGCTCTGCCTGACGCTGTCCGCCGACTGGGCCAATGCCCTGGATGAGATCGGCGAGACGCCGGCCTTCCGTCTGCAGGACGCGGACGGCACCACCGTTGCCTGGGTCGAGCTTGAGCTCATGTGATCGTTGCCCGTTGCACCGTAAAGCCCGCGGACCGTTTCCGATCCGCGGGCTTCTTTTGATGATGTGTCAGCGCAGGCGCCTGTCCATATGCTCCGTATCGCGGGTGGCGTAAATGTATTTGGCCGTCCACACGGGATCCTCATTCGTCGAATCCTCATCGATCCGGCAGCCGTTCGTCAGGTCGTCGGCCAGCTCGACGATGACGTCCCGCAGCTCGAGATCGGTCAGCCACTTTTCGTCAATGGCGTCCTCACCGAGCCAGGCGCCCAGGATGTTGCCGGCGATCGCGCCGGTGGAATCGCTGTCGCCCTTGTGATTGACCGCCGCGATGACGCAGGCGGAGAAATCGTTCTGATGCCGCAGGGCGCAGTACACGGCGATGGCGAGGGCCTCCTCGCCGACCCAGCCCTCCCCCAGCCGGTGGATGTTGTCGATATCCGGCGCGTCGTTCTCCGACAAGCTCACGGCCAGCTCCAGCAGCGCCTTCTGCTGCTCCGCGTAGGGCTGCTCATCGGCGTACAGCTTCGCCACGAAGGCCGCGGCGTCCAGCACGATATCCTTCAGCGAATCGCCGCGGCGGTCGAACACGCTGCGGTGGACGATGTGCGCCAGCGCCGCCGCGGACTGATAGCCCAGCGGGTGCTTGTGCGTGACCTTCGCCAGCTCGCCGGCCTCCAGGTCGACCTCTTCGATGGTCATGCTGTCCCATACCCTGATCAGGCCCATGGGCGCCACGCGCATCACGCCGCCGCAGCCCTTGCTGTGATTTTCCACCGGCTGCCCGGCGATGATGTTCTCAATGGCCATCATGCAGGTCGTGCCCGGTGCGCGGCGATGGTACAGCTCCGGCACCTCCAGCAGCCAGCACATCCGGTAGGCCTTTTCCGCCTGCACCTCGCTGAAGCGCTTCGTCTGGGTGAGATACCACTCCGAGTAGGCCGTTCCAATGTACATCGACGGGCGACCGCCGATGCCGCGGGTGCAGCCCCTCGTCTGGCCGAAAAGGATCGCGTTCGCCGTGAACAGCGTCATCTGCGTATCGTCGGAGAACAGCGCCTTGCCGGTACGCTCATCCTTTTCACAGGCCTGAATGCCGCCCTCGCCATATGTGCGGCGGAGCTCGTTCTCGCTGTCAAACTCCACCGGATAGCCCAGGGCATCCCCCACGGCGCCGCCCAGCAGGCAGCCGCGCACCAGACCGCGGCGCGCCTCCCGCTGCCGCATCGCTTCCATGTCTTCACGTTCCATGTGCCGTTCCTCCTCTTCGGTTGATGGCCTTATGATAGCACAGGCTCCCGGCAAGCGGGTCGTTTGCCGGGAGACAATTTCAGTCCAGCGGGATGACCTCCAGATCCTCCGGCACGAACACACGGCCTGAGAAATACTTTTGCGCCTCCGCCGTGTAGCGCGCCTTGCGGGTGGCGACAGTCTCATCCTCCGTGTGCCACAGTACCAGGCTGTCGGCGCCCAGCTGCGTGGCCAACCGGGCCGCGTCCGCCGCCGTGCTGTGATGCTTCTCGTAGGGCTTGAAGCGCTCCGCGTCCTCCAGCAGGCAGAAGGCCTCGCTGAGGAGCCAGCCGCAGCCCGCGACCGTATCCGCGCAGGCGGGATTGAAGGGCTCGTCCCCCGGGAAGGCCAGCTTTTTACCGTTCGACAGGCGCATCGTGAAGCCGAACTGCAGCAGCTTGGTGGAGCGGATATCCATGAAGGTCGTTTCCAGCCCGCAGAGCGCGGCCGTCATGCCGTCACACACGTCATGAAAATGCACCCGCTGACCGATGAACCGCAGATGCTTCTTCTGCAGCATCAGCGCGCAGATGGTCTCCAGCCCGGCGCGGACGCTTTCGTGGCACCAGACAGTCAGATCGCCCTCATACTTGCCGCCGTCCATCATCGTCAGGATCTTCCGCAGCACCCAGACCACGCCGTTCAGATGATCCGGATGCGCGTGGGTGATGAACAGATCGTGCACCCGCCCGAAGGACAGCCCGGCGTACTTCATCTGCCGCAGGATGCCGTTGCCGCCGCCGGCGTCCACCAGCAGCAGGCCGTTTTCGTTTTCAATGGCGAAGCAGGTGTTATAGACCTCGGTCACCATGGCGTTGCCCGTGCCGAGGACATGCAGCTTTTCCATCGGCTTATCCTCTTACAGGCGGATCGTTTCCGGCGCCGCGGTGAAGGAGGAGAAGGTGGCCTCCGCGTCCTCGAAGTACAGCACCTCGGTGTTGTCGTCCTCGGCGGAGTACATCGCCTGCAGGCTGGGATACTGCTCCAGCATATGGCGCTTGGCCTCCACGCGGTCGTCGCGGACCAGTCTGCCGGCCACTCGCAGCCACCTGCCGTCCATGAAGGCGCACAGCTCGGCCCTGGGGTTTGCCTGCAGCTGCTTCGATACGTTCTTGACCTTGCCGGTCTGGATATACAGCTTGCCCTCGAACACATCCACCGTGCCGAAGGGGCGCACGCGGGGCTGATCGCCCTCCACCGTGGCCAGATAATAGGTGCCCGCCTTCTTCAGAAACTCATAAACCTCATTCATCACTGTGTCCTCCTTGCCGGAGCTCCGGCCTTTTTCATTTCAGAAACAGCATATCAGCCGCCCGGGGAAATGTCAACCCTCACAGCTTCAGCCGGTAATAAACGCGCGGGCGACCGTCATAGGCCGGCTGCTGCGTTACGGCCTCGTAGCCCGCCTTTTCCATGCAGCGGCGGCAGGGCACGTTGTCCGGGTCGATGGTGCAGTACATGGCGCGGCAGCCCAGCGCCTCGGCCCGGCGGCGGAACAGCACCGTGACCGCGGTGTGGATGCCCATGCGGCGGCAGTCCGGATCCACCATCATGTCCAGGAAATCAAAGGTGTCCGCCACGGGATCGCCCACCGCGGTGGCGTAATCGTGTGATCCGGCCGCGCGGCGCGCCTCTCCGGTGGCGCCGTCCGCCATGGCGATCAGCCGGCCGTCCTTCCGCAGGCCGATCATCCAGCCACGCCGGATGGCGTCGAGGAACTCCTCACGGTCGCTGAGATAGTACCAGCGCTTGTCCGGCAGCCGGTCATACACCCGGGCCGCAAAGGCCATCACATCATCGATATCCGCCTCCGTCAGGCGGACGAACGCGTCTTCAAGGTTTGCTTCCATCTGAATCCTCCTGCTTGACAAGCACCCGTTTCTCCGCTATCATGCATGGGAAAGGAACGGGTGAGCAAATGACAACGGTACTCTGGGATTTCAACGGTACGATCCTGAATGATATGGAGCTGACGCTCCGGCTGAACAATGAGATCTTCGCGGCGCGCGGCTACCGGCATGTTTCCATGGAGGAATACCGGCGCATCTTCCGCTTCCCCGTGCATGACTATTACATGGATCTCGGGGTGACGGAGGAGGATTTTCCCACCGTCGCCACCGACTGGGCGCACGGCTATGAGGACCGCTGCACCGAATGCGTCCTGCAGCCCGGCGTGACGGATGCCGTACATGCTCTGCGCGGGGCCGGCTGCCCGCAGGTCATCATCAGCGCCTCCAAAGAGCCGCTGCTGCGCCGGCAGATCAGCCTGTTCCCGGAGCTGGACGGGATGTTCGGGGAGATCCTCGGCCTGTCCCACCACTACGCCACCAGCAAGGTGCAGCTGGCGAAGGATTACCTCGCGCGCTCCGGCCTCGCGCCGGAGAACGCCGTGTTCATCGGCGATACCACCCACGACGCCGAGGTGGCGGAGGCCATCGGCTGCCGCTGCCTGCTGGTTTCCGGCGGACACCAGTGCGACGAAGTGCTGCGGGCAGCCGGTGTGCCTGTGGTGCCCACGCTGCGGGATGCCGTGGCACACATTCTCGGATGATCCTGTAAACCGCCGCAGGGCTGTTCCCTTTTTTCCGTGGGAGCAGCCCTGCTTTTTGTTTGGGGACGATCACTTATCGTCGGTATAATCCTTCAGGGCCACGGACGCCATCTTGCTGACGCCCTGCTCCTCCATGGACACGCCGTACAGGGAGTCGCAGCGCTCCATGGTGCCCTTGCGGTGCGTCACAACGATGAACTGGGTGCTCCTGCTGAACTCCTGCAGATAATCGGCGTAGTAGCCGATGTTCGCGTCGTCCAGGGCGGCCTCGATCTCGTCGAGGATGCAGAAGGGCGTGGGCTTCAGCTTCAGCATGGCGAAGAGGATCGCGATGGCCGTCAGCGCGCGCTCGCCGCCGGAGAGCAGCGACAGCAGCTGCAGCTTTTTGCCCGGGGGCTGCGCGTTCACCTCGATGCCGCAGTTCAGCGGATCGTCGGGATCCGTCAGCTTCAGCTCGGCCTTGCCGCCGCCGAACAGCTTCACGAAGGTCTCGCTGAAGTAGCCCTGCAGCTTGGTGAAATTGTCCACAAAGATGGTTTCCATGTTCTTCAGCAGCTCTTCGATCAGGGCGCGAAGATCGGCCTCGGCCTTGCGCAGGTCGGCCTGCTGCGTGGTCATGTCATCAAAGCGGGCCTTGGTTTCGGCGTACTCCTCCACCGCGTTCACATTCACGGGGCCGAGGGCACGGATGCGGCCGTTCAGGGACGTCACGCGCTTTTCCGCCGCCAGAACGTCGAAGTGCTCCTCGCGGAAGGTCTCGGCGTCGGCATAGGTGGCCTCGTAGGTGTTCCAGATGCGCTCCTGCTGCTGCCGCAGGTCGTTGTCGACCTTGGAGCGGCTCAGCTCCAGCCGGTGGACATGGTCGCTGTCGCGGCTGACGGACTGATGCAGCGCCTCCACATCCAGCAGGATGTCCTTCAGGCGCCCCTGCTCGCCGTTGCGGGTCTCCTCCAGCGAACGGATGACCGCCTCCTGGCGGGTCTGCGCCAGCCTGCGCTTTTCGATCTCCGCCTCCGCGCCGGCGATGGCCGCGGCGTCCTCCGCGTCCAGCGTATCCATTTCCGCCAGCTGCTCCGCCCGGCGCTCCTGGTTCTGCCGGTACTGGTCGATATCCAGCTCCGCGCGGTTGCGGTCGCGGATCATGCTGTCCGCCTCGTGCTCCAGGTCATTCAGCTGCAAACGGCGCAGCACCACCTGCTCGGCGGCTTCACCGGCCAAACGGCGCGCGTCGTTCACCGACTGCTGCAGCTCGGCCGTGCGGGCCTCCAGGGCGGTCTGGTCGCCGCTCTCCGTATCCGACAGGCGGCTGATCTCCTGCAGGCTCAGGTCGATCTCGGCAATGCTGTCCCGCAGCTGCTCCAGCGCCGCCGCGGTCTCCTCCATGCGGCCGCGATGGGCTTCCAGCTCATCGTTCGCGTTGTCCAGATGCTCCTGCTCGCGGGCCACGGCGATCTCCTGCTGATGCAGCTTTTCCAGCGCGCTGTTCACCGCGGCGCGCAGGGCTTCCTTCTCGGTCTGGCGCGTGTTCAGCAGCGCCTGCTTTTCCTTCACCTGCTCCCGCAGGGCGGTCAGGCGCAGCGCCAGCTCACGGATCTCGCGCTCGCGGGAGAACAGGTTGGTGGCCTTGGTCTTGGTCGAGCCGCCGGTCATGGAGCCGCCGGAGTGCATCACATCGCCCTCCAGCGTGACCAGACGGAAGGCATGGTTCCCGGCCCGCATGATCGGAATGCCGGTGTTCAGGTCCTCCGCGATGACGGTGCGGCCCAGCAGGTTTTCCACGATGCCGCGGTACTTTTCGTCAAACTGCACCAGCTCGCTGGCCACGCCGACGCAGCCCCGCAGCCGCAGACAGCCGCGCTCGTTGCCGCTCAGGTTCTTGCCGCGGATGGTGCTGATGGGCAGGAAGGTCGCCCGGCCCAGATGGTTCCGCCGCAGATGCTCGATCAGCTGCTTGGCGGTCTCCTCGTCCTCGGTCACGATGTTCTGCATCGCGCCGCCCAGGGCCATATCCAGGGCGGTCTCGTATTCCTTCGGCACCCGGATCAGCTGGCTCAGCACGCCGTGCACGCCCTTCAGCTGATGCTGCCGGGCATACTGGATCGCCTGACGCACAGGCTGATTGTAGCCGTCCATGTCGTTGGCGTATTCCGACATCACCTTGTGGCGGCTTTCGCTGGTATGCAGATCCGCCACCAGCGCCTCGGCCTCGCGCCGCAGCACGATCAGCTCACTGTCCGCGGCATTGAAGGCCTCGCGGCGCGTCTGCAGCTCCTCCGTCAGCGTATCCCGCAGAGTCTGCTCCTGCGCCAGGCGTTCCTCCGCCAGGGCGCATTCCCCGCGCAGCCGTTCCTCCTCCGCCGCCATGCTTTCCCCGGAGCTTTCCAGTTCCGTCAGCCGGTCGCTCATCTGCTGGCGCATGGTGGTCAGGCGGGTCTCGTTGTTGCGGACGTCCGAGCGGCGGTTCATGGCCTCCAGCAGCTCGGCCTTGTGGGTCTCCAGGGTGTTCTCGGCGGTCTCCTGCTTCGCGGCGCGGTCAGCGCTTTCGCTCTCCGCCTGCCGCAGGGCCTCGCGGGCGTCCTCCAGCAGCTGCCGGTGACGCGTCAGCTCGGTCTCGCCCGTCCGCAGGCTTTCCTCCAGCGCGGCGATCTGCGTTTCCGTTTCCTCACGCTCCCGCAGCAGCCGGTCGCGGTTCTCCTGCCGCGTGTCCCGGCGGCTCTGCAGCTGCGTCAGCACATTCTGCGCCTCGTGGACATCCTCGGCGCACAGCATCAGGCCGTCCCGCGCGCCGGAGATCTTGCTCTCCAGATCGGCAATGGCTTCCTGCACGCGGTCGCGCTCGGCGGCCTTGCTTTCCAGCGCCTGCTCGGCCTCAGTCAGGATGCTCTGCAGGCCGGTCAGCTCGGCGTCCAGCTCCGCCAGACGCGCGCGGGCGCGGTCGGTGCGGATCAGAAACAGGTTCATGTCCAGGCCCTTCAGCTCACCGGAAAGCTCGATGTACTCCCGGGCGGCTTTGGCCTGACGCTCCAGCGGGCCCAGCTGACGGTTCAGCTCCTCGAGGATGTCGTCCACGCGGTCGGCGTTCTCCATGGTGCGCTGCAGCTTGCGGTCCGCCTCTTCCTTGCGGGCCCGGAATTTCACGATGCCGGCGGCCTCCTCGAAGACCTGCCGACGGTCCTCGCTGCGCCGGGACAGAATGTCATCGATCTTGCCCTGGCCGATGATGGAGTAGCCCTCACGGCCGATGCCGGTATCGCGGAACAGATCGACGATATCCTTCAGTCTGCAGGCGGCGCCGTTGAGGAAATACTCGCCCTCGCCGCTGCGGTACACGCGGCGGGTGACGCGCACCTCGCTGTAATCGGACTGCAGCTTCCGGTCCTCGTTGTCGAAGACCAGCGAGACCTCGCACTGGGACTGGGGCTTGCGCTTCTGGGTGCCGTTGAAGATGACATCCTGCATACTGGCGCCGCGGAGGCTTTTGGCGCTCTGCTCGCCCAGCACCCAGCGCACGGCGTCGCCGATGTTGCTTTTGCCGGAGCCGTTGGGGCCCACGATGCCGGTGATGCCGTCGTTGAAAACGATCTCCGTCCTCTGCGCGAACGACTTGAAGCCGCTCACCTCAAGCTTCTTTAATCGCATTGATTCCTCCATGGGGAGATCCCGTTCCGCCAAGCAGGCCGGACCAAACCGGCCCGGCCTGCGCGGGGATGGATCACATTCTTTCGGGCGCCTCGATGCCGATGAGGAACAGGCCCGTCTTCAGCACGCTGCGCACCGCCCTCGTCAGCGCGACGCGGGCCGCGGAAACGCCGGGGACGTCGTCCAGGATGCGGTGCTCGTAGTAGAACTTGTTGTACGCCTGGGCGATGTCGGTCACGCCGCGGGTCACCATGGAGGGCTCGTACTTGTCGGCGGCCTCCTTGATGACATCCGGGAAGCGGCTGATAAGCCGCAGCAGCGCCTGGGCCTCGTCATCCGCCAGAGCACTCCAGTCGGGCTCCGCCAGGTCCGTCTTTTCGGCCTTGCGCAGCACGGAGCAGCAGCGGGCGTGGGTGTACTGCACATAGGGGCCGGTCTCGCCGTCAAAGTTGAGGGCGCGGTCCCAGGAGAAGTCGATATCCTTGATGCGGTTGGCGCTCAGGTCGGTGTACACTACCGCGCCGATGCCCACCTGCCGGGCCACCTCGTCCTTGTTGGGCAGGTCGGGGGATTTTTCCTCGATGATGTCCCGGGCCTTGCTGACGGCCTGGTCCAGCAGCTCCTCCAGGTAGACCACATGGCCCTTGCGGGTGGAGAGGCTCTGGCCCTCGTAGGAGATCATGCCGAAGGACACGTGCACGCAGTCCTTCGCCCACGCGTGGCCCATCTTCTCCAGCACGCGGAACCACTGGCGGAAGTGCAGGTCCTGCTGATAGGCCACCACATACAGGCACTTGTCGAAGTGATAGGTGTTGTGGCGGTAGAAGGCGGCGGCCAGGTCGCGGGTGGCGTACAGGGTGGCGCCGTCGGAGCGCAGGATGATGCACGGCGGCATGTTGTCCTCGCTCAGGTCCACGATGGACGCACCGTCGGAGATGGTCAGCAGGCCCTTCTCCCGCAGCTCGTCGATGACCGGCTGCATCTTGTCGTTGTAGAAGCTCTCGCCGGCGTAGCTGTCGAACTCCACGCCCAGCTGCTCGTACACCTTCGCGGCGTCGCGGAGGGTCAGCTCCTTGAACCAGTTGTAGACGGACAGCGCTTCCTCGTCGCCGTCCTCCATCTTTTTGAACCAGGCGCGGCCCTCGTCCTCCAGGCTCTTGTCCTCCTCCGCCTTTTCGTGGAAGAGCACATACAGCCGCACCAGCTCGTTCACGCCGCCCTTTTCCACCTCGTCGCGGCTGCCCCACTTTTTGTAGGCGCAGATCATCTTGCCGAACTGGGTGCCCCAGTCGCCGAGGTGGTTGATGGAAACGGTTTTGTAGCCCAGATGGTCATAAATGCGCTTCAGGCTGTTGCCGATGACGGTCGTGGACAGATGACCGATATGGAAGCGCTTGGCGATGTTGATGGAGGAATAATCCAGGCAGATGGTTTTGCCGCTGCCCATGTCGGAGCTGCCGTAGCTTTCGCCCGCGGACAGCACCGCCTCCATCGTTTCCTTCGCGAAGTTCACACGGTTCAGGAAGAAATTCAGATAGCCGTTTACGGCCTGCGCGCGGGCCACATCCTCATGGGCCCACTTTTCACCCAGCGTCGCGGCGATCTTCGGCGGCGCCATGCGCAGTACCTTCGCCAGGCGGAACACCGGGAAGGCGTAGTCGCCCATCGCGGGATCCGGCGGGACCTCCAGCAGTCCGCGGACCTCCTCCGCCTGCGGCAGACCGGCAGCCTCCGGCCAGGTTTCGCACAGCGCCTGCGCGATCAGCTCCGCCATACGCGTCATCGTATCCATCAGTCATCGCTCCTTTGCGTCGATACCCGCCTATTGTAACATTTTTACCGCTTTTATGCAACCGCCGGAGCGGTGTTTTTATGTCCGGAATTTCCCGCGCGAAAGGAATCCCGCGGCCACGCAGCGTTGCTTTTTCGTTGACTTTTTTCCCCGTCCGGTTGACACCCGTCCTTTTTACGCTTATGATGGTAGCAGAAAAAGGAAGGGAGTCCTCCGTATCATGATCAAAAGCATCAAGAAGCTTCTCCCCGGCATGGTCTTTTCCTTCGTGGTGGCCGGCATCGCCTGGCTGCTGGCCAAGATTCCCGTCGGCGTGGTGAACGCGGACGGCAGCATGAACACCGTCGGCAGCTACATCGGTTCCTCGGTCATCGCGCTGTTCATCGGCATGGGTATCAACTGGTTCCGCAAGCCCACCGAGTGGCTGACGCCCGGCCTGCGCTTCACCTCCAAGAAGGTGCTGAAGTTCGCCATCATCCTGCTGGGCGCGTCCATGACCATCTCCACCGTGCTGAAGGTGGGCAGCGTGTCCATCGAGGTCATGTTCTTCACGCTGCTGACCTGCTTCGGCGGCGGCTACTTCATCGGCAAAGCGCTGGGGCTGGACTGGAAGCTCTCCAACCTGATCAGCGCGGGCACGGGCATCTGCGGCGGCAGCGCCATCGCGGCCATCGCGCCCGTCATCGACGCGAAGGACAGCGACATCGCCTACGCCATGAGCGCCACCTTTCTGTTCGATATGGCCATGATCATCCTGTTCCCGCTGATGGGCCACTGGATGGGCCTGTCCGACCAGGTGTACGGCCTGTGGTCCGGCACCGCCGTCAACGATACCTCCAGTGTGGTGGCCGCCGGCTACGCCTTCTCCGAGACCGCCGGTGACTTCGCCACCATGGTGAAGCTGACCCGCACCCTGGCCATCATCCCCACCGTCATCGTGTTCGCCCTCATCGAGGTGAATATCAAGCGCAAGGAGGCCGCCCGCGCCGGCCTGACCTCCGACGCGAAGGCCAACATCAGCTTTGTTTCCCTGTTCCCCTGGTTCATCCTGGGCTTCGTGGCGCTGGCCATCGTCAACTCCACCGGCATCATCCCCGCGGCGGTCTCCTCCGTGGCGAAGAACATCAGCAAGTTCCTGATGGTGTGCGCCCTGGCCGCCATCGGCCTGAACACCAGCTTCAAGGAGATGGCCAAGAGCGGCATCCGCCCGATGATCCACGGCTTCATCATCTCGCTGCTGGTGGTCATCGTGGCCATCGCGGTGGAATACTTCATCGGCTTCGATGTCATCACCGCCGTGGGCTCCTCCGTGGCCGCGGTGTAACGCTTCTTCCCCCTGCTTCCCCGCTCCGCTCCGGCGGAGCTTTTTTGTTGTCTCAAAAAATCGGGCAGCGTCCGGAGACGCTGCCCGTGGGGATTCAAAGGAGAAAGGATCAGTTGGCTGCGGCAGCCTTGCCGGCCTTGCGGCCCCAGTGGCAGGTACCGATCAGCGCGGTACCGGAGCCGGGATAGTACGGTCCAAGCCAGCCGCCGGCGTTCAGACCGGCCGCGTACAGATGCGGGATCACGTTGCCGTTCACATCGATGACTTCGGTGTTCACGTTGATCTTCAGGCCGCCCAGAGCGCCCAGGTTGTAGGCGATGTTCTGATAGGCATAGAACGGGCCGGTGATGGGCTCGATGCCGGTGTTGCGGTCGAACTGCGGATCGACGCCGTTGGCGGCGTTGGTGTTCCACAGATCCATCTGATACTTCAGGTTCTCGGCGGGCACGTTGATCTTCTCGGCCAGCTCCTCGATGGTATCGGCCTTGATCAGGGTGCCGGCTTCCACCAGCGCGGGCGCGGTGTTGACATTGGGCGCCGGATATTCGTCGGAAACATTCTGGGCATACTCCAGGCTGCTCTGGCCGAAGATCATGTAGGTGGCGCCGTTCAGCGCGGTGCTCTGCTGATAGATCGCGCGATAGTGATAGGCGTAGGTGGAGTCCTCGCAAACAAAGCGGAAGCCCTTCTGGTTCACGATGAAGCTCGGGAAGTTGGGGATCTGGTTGTTGGTGCCGAAGGCGGTCAGGCCGCAGAAGTCGATGCAGCCGCCGAAGCCGGCCACGTCCGCGCCGATCTCCATGCCCATGCGGATGCCGTCGCCGGTATCGGTGGACACGGACAGGCAGACGCCATGACCGCTGGTCAGATCATAATACTGCTGGGGGCTCATGCGCTTGGCCATCTCCACGTTCTGGTCGATGGAGGCGGTGCAGAGGATAACGCCCTTGGTGGCCTTGATCTTCTTGGTCTCACCGCCGATGACGGCCTCGACGCCGATCACGGTGCCCTCGGCATCCTGGATCAGCTTGGTGGCCTCGGCGTTGAAGGTGATCTCGGCGCCGTTGGACTGGGCATAATCCAGCACGGCCTTCACGTAGGGATAGCCGCCGCCGGAGGCACCGCCGTCCTTGTACACGTGGATACGGTCAGCCATCACATCATCGGGGATGTAGGGCACATGGCAGATGCCATACACGCTGGTCCACTCGATGCCGCAGGTGTCGGCCAGCCAGTCGATGCAGTCGGGGGCACCGTTGGCCAGGTCGTTCACCAGCTCCTCGTCCACCAGGCCCTCGCCCTCGGCCAGCCAGGTGGCGGCGTGATTCGCGGGGGTATCCTCCTGGTAGGAGGTGAACTCCTTCTGATACTTGGTGCCGGCAGCCTGCATCACGCCGCCGGACAGGGTGGTGGTGCCGCCGGCGATGCCGGCCTTCTCCAGGATCAGCACCTTCGCGCCCGCGGCGGCAGCCTCGGCAGCGGCGGAAACGCCGGTACCGCCGGCGCCGACCACCAGCACCTCGGTCTCGATATCAAAGGTAACCTCTTCAGCCAGGGCAGGAACACCGGCAATGCTGAACGCGGCGGCGCCGGCCAGCGCGGCAGCGGAGCCCTTCAGAAAGCTGCGGCGGGACAGTTCCTTGGACATGGGAAATACCTCCTTTTTTCTCATCCCGGCAGGCCGGGATTGATAGTTTAATGATAAACGAAATGCAAGGGAAATGTCAAGAAACAGTCGGGGGCTTTTGTCTCTGAATCGACGTTCCCGCGATGCCCCACGCTTTCCAAAGCACGAAAAAACCTCAAATCCCGAAGGATCTGAGGTCTGGTACACCATTAGGGACTCGAACCCTAGACACCCTGATTAAGAGTCAGGTGCTCTA
>R14__coassemble_293_pt1 | contig 39363 bp, 38 predicted proteins | sample R14__metabat2_high_PE_015 | metagenome-assembled genome bin R14
CTGATTTGTGTCCCGGCGGCCTTTGGTCCTTTCCGCCGCGCGGAAAGGACTTCCCGTTCCTCCTTCAGATCAGGCGTGGAACACGCATCGCAAAAGGGAAGGCCTGAACAGCCGTGTTTCATGTCACTTTCGGAAAAAATACAACCAGTTTTCACTTTACAGCGGGAGAAAAGTGTGGTAGAATAAACATAGCAATGGGCCTGCCGCCGCGGGCCCGCCCCGATAAGGAGGGTTTTCCATGGCAACGAAATCCGTGATCACCATCGGCAGACAGTACGGCTCCGGCGGCCGCTATGTGGGTCGCCTGGTGGCCGAAAGGCTCGGTATCCCGTTCTACGACAAGGAGCTGCTCCAGGAGGCCTCCCGCGAGAGCGGCATCTGTGAAGAGATCATGGAGGAGCATGACGAGGAGCCGACCCGCTCCCTGCTCTTCTCGCTGGTCACCGGGCTGCAGTCCCGCTACGATACCGGCTCCATGTATATGGATATGCCCCTGAACCACAAGATCTTCCTGGCCCAGTTCGATGCCATCCGCAACATCGCCGAAAAGGGCCCGTGCGTCATCGTCGGCCGCTGCGGCGACTATGTGCTGCGCGATGCCCCCAATGTGGTGCGCTGCTTCATCAAGGCCGATACCAAGAGCCGCGTGGAGCGCGCCGTGCAGTATTACGGCCTGGAGCCGGAAAAGGCGGAGGAGAAGCTGCGCAAGGCCGACCGCCGCCGCGCCAGCTACTACAACTATTACGCCTCCTCCAACTGGGGCGATGTGAACAACTACGACCTGTGCCTGGATACCGGCGCCATCGGCATCGCCGGCGCGGTCGAAATGATCTGCGCCTTTACGGAGCTGAAGGAGAACAAGGCTTGAGACGCATTCGGTTTCGCAGGCTCGCTTGCCTGACGGCCGTCCTGGCGCTGCTGTGCTTCGCCGCGCCGGCGGAGCTCGCCTGGCCCGCCGGGCAGGAAACGCTGTCGGGCTACATCGATCTGGTGAACGAAACGCTGGTGAGCCGGGGCGAGCGCGCCTTCAACAGCCTGATCACCTGCACGCAGTCCGTGGCGACGCTGGCCATCACGGCGGAGGATAACGCCGAGGTACCGGAGGACGTGGAGCTGGACATGACGATGGAGGGCGGCAGGCCGGTGAAGCTGGTGCTGCGCGTCAGCAATCCGTCGCGCTTCGCGCTGCTGGCCGGCGCCTGCATCCAGGCGGTGTCGCCGGATATCACCACGCTGGAGGACGCCATGAAGGACCCCGGCGTGTACGCCTCAAAGGCCGCCTCCAACCCGCAGACCTCCTTTGAGGATACGGTCAGCGAGCTGGCGGGGGAGTCGCCCCGCACCTATTATGCCTACTATCCCAACCAGTACCACGACGGCGTCTCCTGGCTGCAGCTGACGCTGATCTTCCCGATGGAGGGCAGCGGGGAGGCGGGCGTCGCGCCCACCGAAACGCCGCGCGTCGCTGTGCCGACGGACGAGCATGAGGGCTATCTGCCGGTGGACGGCGGTACGCACCTCGAGGTCTTCACCACCGCGACCCCCGAGCCGGATTCCCCGGCCGGCGGCTACGCGCACGAGCAATAAGGAACCACGGAGCCCGGAGGAACACGCTGCCGCCGGGCTCCTTGCCGTGCCTGCCCGTCAGGCGCGGCGGAAGGAGCTGTACGAGCGGATGGAAACGATCACCAGTACGAAAAACCCGCGGGTGCTGCGCTGGCGCTCCCTGAGCGAACGGAAGGGCCGCCGCGCGGAAGGGTGCTTCCTGGCGGAGGGCCGCAAGATGGTCTCGGAGGCGCTGGCGTCCGGCTTCCCGGTGGAGGCCGTGCTGCTGGACGAGAGCCGTCTGGACACACTGACGCCGCCGGAGGGCGTGCCCTGCTTCTGCCTGGCGGAGCATGTGTTCGCCGCGGTCTGCGATACGAAAACGCCCCAGGGCATCGCGGCGGTGGTGCGTATGGCGCCGCGGCCGCCGGCGGGCACCCGGCTGCTGGCCCTCGATGACGTGCAGGACCCCGGCAATGTGGGCACCATCCTGCGCACCGCGGACGCGGCGGGGATCGACGGCGTGCTGCTGTCCGCCGGCTGCGCGGATGTCTTCAGCCCCAAGGTGCTGCGGGCAACGATGGGCAGCATCTTCCGCGTCGGCCTGCGGGTCACGGACGATCTGCCCGGCGCGCTGCGGGAGCTGCGGGAGGCGGGCTTCACGGTGCTGTCGTCCCAGCTGGACGGCGAGCCCTTCTACCGGCGCGGTCCGGTGGGGGAGCGCTTCTGCCTGATCGTGGGCAACGAGGGCAACGGCATCTCAGAGGCCTGCAAACGGGAGGCGACGATGCGCGTGCGCCTGCCGATGCGCGGCGGCGCGGAATCGCTGAACGCGGCGGTGGCGGCGGGCATCATGATGTACGGGCTGACGCGGGAGGCTGCCGATGACGATTAAGGAACGGCTGCTGAAGCGCCCGAAGGAGGAGCTGTGGCAGACGCGCCTGCTCTTTGCCTCGGAAACGGAAACGGAGGAGGAGCTGGCGCCCGCGTCCCGGGAGGAGATGGCGGAGCGCATCGAGTAGGGCATCCTCGGCAATCCGCCGCTGGTCCGCGAGGTGCTGGGCTATAACGGCCTGACGGCACTGAAGGCGTGCCTGGCCAACTATCCGAAGGAGACCCTGGTGCTGCCGCGCTCGCCGGCGGGGCTGGATGAGGAAACCTTTGAATGCCTGCGCCGGCTGGGCCTGGTCTATCGCACGCGCACCGGCATCGAGATCGATGTGGCGCTGAGAAGGCTGATCAGGACCAACCGGGAGGAGCGGCTCTCGCTGAAGGAAATGCAGCGGGACTACGATCTGGCCGGCGGCATCCTGGACCGCTACGGCATGCTCCCCGAGGAGGACCTGCGGAAGCTGCTGTCGCGGCTGACGGGGGACGAGTGGACGAACGATTACCTGTGGTAGGTGCTGGTCGTGCGCCGGGGGCTGGCCGTTTCCTGGCGGCCGGAGGACCGGGACGAGGCCTGGTTCGTATCGGCCCTGCTGAAGGACCCCGAGGCCCTGTACAACCGCTTCGGGCAGCCCGCGCTGCGGAACATCGGCCGCGCGCCCTACACGGAGGACGACGTCCGGGCGTGCCGGCTGAAGCATCCGGTCTCCGGAAAGATGGACCGTTACATCGACGCGATGAAGCGGTACGAGGATATGGGCATCGACATTTGGGAGGCATGGACCGCCATCGAACGGGCAGCGGCGGCGCTGCAGGAGGATCCGGGCGGCGCGGCGCTGTCAGCGCTGCTGGAGCCGCTGCAAAGGCGGGACATGGAGCCGACGCCGGAGCTGCTGACGCTGGCGGACGATATCCTGCGCCGCGTGCCCCGGTGGTATAATCTCGGCTGGAGCGCGGAGGAGCTGACGCGGCTGATCGCCCCGGCAAGGTCCCCGGAGGCCGGGCGGGAGACGCCGGAGCGCGGCGCGAAGCCGTCCAAAAGCCTTCCCGGCGGCCGCAGGCCCCAGTAAAACACCCGCAGATTGGGTAAAATGTGACGAAAAGGAATTGTTTTCTGAGAAAATTCTGTAAAAACGCAAATCAGGCCTTGACGAAATGTCCTAAAAGCGTTTACAATGATACAAGAAAATCCCTGCCATCCATCACTGTCCCCCGCGTGGGGCCCATCAAGGCAATATGGCCGGAAGGCCTTTGCATACCGATAAGCATCACAATGAAGGAGCGTGTACCCTCTATGATGAGAAAGAAGACTTGTGTTGCCATGCTTCTGGCCGGTGGTCAGGGCAGCCGTCTGGGCGTTCTGACCAAGAACGTGGCAAAGCCCGCAGTTCCCTACGGCGGCAAGTACCGCATCATCGATTTCCCGCTGTCCAACTGCACGAACAGCGGCATCGATACCGTCGGCGTGCTGACCCAGTATCGTCCTCTGGAGCTGAACTCCTACATCGGCAGCGGCGCTCCGTGGGACCTTGACCTTTCCAACGGCGGCGTCTTCGTCCTGCCTCCCTACCAGACCGGCGAGACCGGCGAGTGGTATCGCGGCACCGCCAACGCCATCTACCAGAACATCGCCTTCATCCAGCAGTACAATCCCGATTATGTGCTGGTGCTGTCCGGCGACCACATCTACAAGATGGACTACAACGCCATGCTGGACCACCACATCCGTCACGGCGCCGACGCCACCATCGCCGTCCGTGAGGTGCCGTGGGAAGAGGCTCCCCGCTTCGGCATCATGAACACCGACGCCGACGGCAACATCCTCGAGTTCGAGGAGAAGCCGAAGAATCCCAAGAGCAACAAGGCTTCCATGGGCATCTACATCTTCACCTGGGAGAAGCTGCGCAAGTATCTGGAGGCCGACGAGGCCGACAAGACCTCTTCCAACGACTTCGGCAAGAACATCATCCCCGCCATGCTGAACGACAAGCAGGTGATGGTGGCCTATGATTTCGAGGGCTACTGGAAGGACGTCGGCACCATCGAGTCCCTGTGGGAAGCCAACATGGACCTGCTGGCCACGCCCATGCCCATCGATCTGCATGACAAGAAGTGGCGCATCTACGGCAAGAACCCCGGCATGACGCCCCACTTCATCGCCGACGGCGCCAAGGTCACCGACAGCCTGATCACCGAGGGCTGCGAGGTGTATGGTATCGTGAATCACTCCGTGCTGTTCTCCGGCGTGACCGTCGAAGAGGGCGCCAATGTGAAGGATGCCGTCATCATGCCCGGCGCCGTGATCAAGCGCGGCGCGGTCGTCCAGCGTGCCATCGTGGCTGAGAACGCCGTCATCGGCGCCGGCTGCTTCGTGGGCGAGGAGACCGGCAACATCGCCGTCGTCGGCGAGAGCATCGAGCTGCCCGCGGGCGTGTCCGTCAAGGCCGGCCAGCAGGTGGATCCCACCACGACCTTCTGATTGACCACGGACACCGACTGCATCATGTCTGCGTGATTGCGTCTGCATGATTGATTGAAAGGATTGAAAACCATGAAAGATGTAATGGGCATTATTTATACCGGCGAAAGCGATGCCCGCCTCCGCGAGCTGACCTCGACCCGCGCCATCGCCGCTCTGCCGGTGGCCGGCCGTTATCGTGTCATTGACTTCCTGGTGTCCTCCATGGTGAATGGCGGCATCAAGAACGTCGGTGTCATCACCCAGAAGAACTACCACAGCCTGATGGACCACCTGGGCTCCGGCAAGGAGTGGGACCTGCACGGCAAGAACGACGGCCTGCATGTGCTGCCTCCCTTCCTGACCCGTGAGAACGTCGGCGTGTACGGCGGCGCCCTGGACGCCCTGCGCTCCAACACCAACTATCTGAGCCGCTCCCGTCAGGAGTATGTCGTGCTGTCCGGCTCCGATATCATCTACAATGTGGACATGGATGCCCTGGCCCGCTATCATGTGGACAGCGGCGCCGACATCACCGTGATGTACACCACCAACCCCGGCATGAAGCGCGACGAGTTCGGCTCCTACCTGGCGGTGGCCGACGGCAAGGTGACCGACATCGAGATCGAGCCCACCCATCCCTCCTACGACAACACCCTGATGGACGTGTTCGTGCTGAAGCGCGAGACGCTGCGCGACCTGGTCGACAAGGGCGTGGCCCACGGCTATCATGACTTCACCCGCGACGTGGTGCTGAACGGCATGCACGAGGGCAAGCTGACCGTGGCTGCCTATGAGTACACCGGTCCCTGCTGGCGCATCGACAGCGTGCAGGCCTACTTCGGCTTCAACATGGACGTGCTGGATCCCGAAGTCCGTCATCAGCTGTTCGCCCGTCACGTCAGCACCAAGGTCCGCGACGAGATGCCCGCCCGCTACGGCGAAGAGGGCAAGGTCGTGAACTCCCTGGTGGCCGACGGCTGCATCATCGAGGGCACGGTGGAGAATTCCATCCTGTTCCGCGGCGTGCGCGTGGCTCCCGGCGCCCATGTGAAGAACTGCATCATCATGCAGGACGGTCAGGTGCACAGCAATGCCGAGATCGAGAACTGCATCATGGACAAGCAGGCTGTGATCAAGCGCAACGCCCGCCTGATCGGCCCGGCCGCCTATCCCATCGTGATCGCCAAGAACGTTGTGATCTAAAAAAATTCCGGGCGGGGCAGGGTCTCCTGTCCCGCTTTCCGGTATGAAAGAGGAGGAGAGATCCCCATGAAGATCCTTTTTACGGCCAGCGAATGCGTCCCGTTCATCAAGACCGGCGGTCTGGCTGACGTGGTCGGCGCTCTGGCCCCCGTTCTGGCCGCTCAGGGCCATGATGTCCGCGTGGTGATCCCCCAGTACACGGCCATCCCCGAGAAGTACACCTCCCAGACCGAGCACGTCTGCGATTTCGATGTGCAGCTGGGCTGGCGCCGTCAGTACTGCGGCATCGAGATGCTGAAGAAGGACGGCGTGACCTACTACTTCATGGACAACAAGTACTACTTCGGCCGTCCCTACATCTATGGCCTGGGCGGCGATGAGTACGAGCGCTTCGGCTTCTTCTGCCGCGCCGCGCTGAACATGCTGCCCATCATCGACTTCCAGCCCGACGTGATCCACGCCCACGACTGGCAGAGCGGCATGGTGCCCGCGCTGCTGAAGATCCAGTACGCGCATCTGCCCTTCTATTCCTCCATCAAAACGATGTACACCATCCACAACCTGCAGTACCAGGGCATCTTCGGCATCAAGGAAGTGCAGGATGTGCTGGGCCTGGGCGACAGCCTGTGGACCAATGACAAGCTGGAGTGCTTCGGCTGCGCCAACTACATGAAGGCCGGCCTGGTGTATTCCGACCTGATCACCACTGTGTCCCCCTCCTATTCCGAGGAGATCCAGACCGCCTATTACGGCGAGCGCCTGGATGGACTGATCCGCGCCCGCAAGGACAGCGTGTTCGGTGTGCTGAACGGCATCGACATGGTGGACTACGATCCCGCGCAGGACAAGCACATCGCCGCCAACTACTCTCTGGACGATATGTCCGGCAAGGCCAAGTGCAAGGCCGCGCTGCAGGAGAAGCTGGGCCTCGAGGTCAACCCCGACATCCCGATGATCGGCATGGTCGGCCGTCTGGCCAACCAGAAGGGCCTCGACCTGGTGGACTACGTGCTGTCCGATCTGCTGAACACCAATGTGCAGCTGGTCGTGCTGGGCTCCGGCGAGAGCCGCTATGTGAACCTCTTCTCCTGGGCCGAGGGCGAGTTCCAGGGCAAGATGGCCGCGCGCTTCAACTTCGACAATCCGCTGGCGCACCAGATCTACGCCGGCTGCGATATGTTCCTGATGCCCAGCCAGTTCGAGCCCTGCGGCCTGAGCCAGCTGATCGCGCTGCGCTACGGCACCGTGCCGATCGTGCGCGAGACCGGCGGCCTGCGTGACACCGTGCTCTCCTACAACGAGTACACGGACGAAGGCAACGGCTTCTCCTTCTTCAACTACAACGCCCACGACATGCTCCATGTCATCGAGCGCGCCGAGGATTATTACCTCAACAAGAAGGACGTCTGGGCCAAGCTGCAGCAGCGCGGCATGTCCGGCGACTACAGCTGGGGCCATTCCTCCCAGGATTACCTGAACCTGTACCAGAAGATGGTGGACGAGGCCGCCGCCGAGAAGGCTGCCCGCATCGCCGCCGCCGAGGCCGCCCAGGCCGCCGCCGTGGAAGCAGCCAAGGCTGCCGAGGCCGCTGCCAAGGAGTAACCGAAGCCTTTTTACGGGAGAACCTGCCATGCGCGGGTTCTCCTTTTTTTCGCGGAGGAGAGGGTGCGGACCGTGGGGTGAAAGGTTACTGCTCGGGCCCCCTCGCACACAGAAACATCTGATTCCGGCTGAACTCCCTCAGTCGCCTGCGGCGACAGCTTCCTCGAAGAGGGAGCCCTGGATTGCCGGCAAACTCCCGTCCCCCAACAAACAAGCTATGGCCAAACTGTCACGGCGGGCACGACAGCCGGAGCGCAGCGGAGGCTGCGCGCCCCCGCTCGGCCTCCATATTGGACGTGTCGGTAGCTGGACCGCTTAGCCTGATGGAGCGAGGCGGCCGGGTACGGTCCAGTAAGATAACGCACGAAATCATGATTTAAGTCAACAATGCGCTACGCCATATAAAAACGTTGCGGAAAGAGCTTCAAGCATCAACGTCAGCTGCCGGGGTCTGAGCGGTAACACCCGGGAGGCGAAAGGAAGCCGACGCCCTTCGGTTCATCCTTGCCTTTGCGGCGGTTTTGTGCTATCATGATAAGCTGTATCAGACTATCATGCCCGGAATGGGCGGCCGGTGGGCCGGAAAGGACTTTCCATGCTGCGCGACTGTGCCATGAAATACTATTTTGAAGCCAACTACAACTGCGCCGAGACCATCGTGCGCGCCGCCAACGAATATTATGACCTGGGCCTGCACGATCAGGATATGAAGCTTGTGGCCGCCTACGGCGCGGGCATCCAGACGGGCAATACCTGCGGCGCCCTGCTCAGCGGCGCGGCGATCCTGTCCATGAAATATGTGGTGCAGCGCGCCCATGAGAGCGCCGACATCAAGCCGGTGACCACGCTGCTCGTCCGCCGCTTCAAGGAAAAGCTGGGCGGGCTGGACTGCAAAGAGGTCAAGCCGCGGTTCTTCCAGCCGGGCATCCGCTGCCGGCATACGGTGGAAACGGCCTGCGACGTGCTGGAGAGCGTGATCGACGAATACGAAGCGACCCGGAAGGAGACGAACGCATGAAGCTGCAAGTGAACGACCGCCTGAACGGCTTTACCGTCACCGCCGTCCGCGAGGCCCGCGAGCTGCACGGCGCCCTGGTGGAAATGACCCACGACAGGACCGGCACCCCGCTGATCTGGCTGGACAACGGCGATACCAACAAGGTGTTCTCCATCACCTTCAAAACGCTGCCGGAGAACAGCACCGGCGTGTTCCACATCCTGGAGCATTCCACGCTGTGCGGCTCGGAGAAGTACCCCGTGCGCGAGCCCTTCGTGGAGCTGCTGAAAAGCTCCATGAACACCTTCCTCAACGCCATGACGGCCCAGGACTGGACGACCTACCCGGTCTCCAGCCGTAACGACCGTGACTATCTGAACCTGGCGGAGGTGTATCTGGACGCCGTATTCGCGCCCCGGCTGCTGACCGACCCGAATGTGTTCTACCAGGAGGGCTGGCACATCGAGCAGGAGGACGATCACCTGATCTACAAGGGCGTGGTGTTCAACGAGATGAAGGGCGCCATGGGCGATGTGGACGAGCTGATCGGCCAGACGATGCTGGGGCTGATGTACCCCGACACCTGCTACGGCTACAATTCCGGCGGCGATCCGGCGGTGATCCCGGAGCTGACCTACGAGCAGTACTGCGACACCTACCGCCGCTTCTATCACCCCTCCAACGCCTGCGTGTATCTGGACGGCGCGGTGCCGCTGGAGCAGACGCTGGCGCTGCTGAACAGCTATCTCGGCCGCTTCGACCGCAGCGATTTCCACCCTGTGGCGGCGATGCAGACGCCGAAGGCCGCCGTGGCGGAGCAGAACTACGAGGTGGCGGCGGATGAGCCGCTGACCGACAAGGGCCGGCTGACCGTGGGCCGCATCGTCAGCGACTGGCGGCAGGATGTGCGTACCGCCGCCGTCAGCCTGCTGTGCAAAACGGTGGCCGGTGACAACGAATCGCCGCTGAAGCGGGCCGTGCTGTCCTCCGGTCTGGCCCAGGATATGTCCCTGGACCTGGACGACAGCGCCGCGCAGCATACGCTGCTGATGACCTTCAAGGATGTGAAGGACGGCTGCGAGGAGCAGCTGCTGACGCTGGTGCGGGACACCGTATCGGCCCTGGTGCGCGACGGCCTCGACCACGCGATGCTGGAGGCCAACATCAACCGTACCGAATTCAACCACCGCGAGCCGGAGGAGCCCCAGGGCATCCGCCGCTGCCTGCAGGTGGTGACCGAGGTGCTGCACGGCGGCGACGCGCTGAACGCCCTGGTCTACGACGAGCTGTTCGCCGAGCTGCGGCGGATGCTGAACGGCCGCGCCTATGAGGAGCTGCTGGCGGACATCCTGCTGACGGAGGACGACCGCTGCGTGCTGTACACCCGTCCCAGCCATACGGCCGGCGACGAACAGCGCGCCCGCGAGGCGGAGAAGCTGGCGGCCATCCGCGCCGCGATGACGGAGGAGGACCTGCGGGCCAACGCCGCCCTGAACGAGCATCTCCAGGCCTGGCAGAAGACCGCCGACACGCCGGAGCAGCTGGCGACCCTGCCGGTGCTGCCCCTGAGCGAGGTCAACGCGGAGCCCTCCTTCCTGCCCACCGCGGTGGACAAGGAGAACGGCGTCACGGTGCTGCGGCACGAGACCGCCGCCAACGGCCTGGTGCATGTGCAGCTGTACTTCCCGATGACGGACCTGTCGCTGGAGGAGCTGACGGAGTTTGCGATGATCGGCACGCTGCTGGGCCGGCTGCCCACGAAGCGCCACACCGCCCTGGAGCTGCAGCAGCAGATGAAGACCTGGATCGGCCGCAACGGCGTGTCCCTGGTGCCGATGCGCCGCAGCGACGACCTTGAGCGCTGCGCGCCCACGCTGCAGGTGAACTTCAGCGTACTGCCCGCCAACCTGGCAAAGGCCTCGGAGCTGATCTGCGAGATGCTGCTGGAGACGGACTTCTCCGCGCAGGCGCAGATGGGCGAGATCTTCCGCCAGATGAATATGGAAACCACACAGATGGGCGTGATGGCCGGCCATGCTCTGGGCATGATGGCCAGCCGCGCCGGCTACGGCGCATCGGAAGCGGTGATGGAGGCCACCTCCGGCCACACGGAGATCCGCTGGCTGCACGCCGTGTGCGACGCGCTTGAGGAGCGCCTGCCCGCACTGGCGGAGACCTACGCGGAGCGCATGGCGCAGATCGTCGGCAAAAAGCGGCTGATCGTTTCCGTGACGGCGGACGGCCCGGTGGATATCGGCTGCCTGCTGGACCGGCTGCCCGAGGGCACGGAGGCGCCTACGGAAACAGTCTACCGGAGCGATGTCGGCGCGCATACGGGCATCCGCATCCCCGCGCAGATCGGCTACGCCTGCCAGAGCTGGTGCATGAAGGAGCGGGACATCGCCTATCATCCGTCCATGCTGGTGGCGGCGAACATCCTGTCGCTGAGCTATCTGTGGAATGTGGTGCGCGTGCAGGGCGGCGCCTACGGCACGGGCATCCAGGTGAGCCGGAACGGCATGATCACCACCTACAGCTACCGCGACCCCACCCCCATGGCCACGCTGGAGGCCAACAGGGGCCTGGGCGGCTACCTGCGCAGCTTCTGCGCCGGGGATGAGCCGCTGGACAAGTTTGTCATCTCCACGGTGGCGGGGCTGGAGCCGCTGGTATCCGTGCAGCAGCGCGGGATCACGGAGGACGCCCGCTGGCTGCACGGCCTCACGCTGGAGAAGCGCATCGAGGGCCGCCGCAAGCTGCTGAACACCACCCGCGACGATCTGCTGGCCTTCTGTGATACGCTGGATACCTTCGCGGCGGAGGGCGCGACCTGCGTCGTGGCCCATGCCGGGGTGCTGGACGGCGCGGAGGGGCTCGAGGTCGCCGGCATTTGACCACTGTCATGAAAAGGAAGAGACCCGCTTGATCCTTGATGTTCACACCCACACCTTTCCGGAAAGGATCGCCCTGCGGGCGCTGCGGGGCATGTCCGCGCAGTCCGGGGCGCGGTTCTGCACGGACGGTACGCTGCGGTCGCTGACCGACTCCATGCGGCAGAACGGCATCGACCGGGCGGTGAATCTGCCCGTATGCACCAGGGCCGACCAGGTGGCGAAGATCAACCGCGCCCTGGCGGCGCAGGCGGAGGCGCCGGAGGCGGCGCGCATCGTGGCCTTCGGCGGGATGCATCCGGCCTGCCCGGAACCCGCGTCGGAGCTGAGGTTCCTGAAGGAGCACGGCTTCCGGGGCATCAAGCTGCACCCGGCCTACCAGGGCGCGGAGCTGACGGACCCCGCCATGCTGCGGATCATCGGCCTGGCCTCGGAGCTGGACCTGGCGGTGCTGGTGCACGCCGGGGTGGATATCGGCTTCCCGGAGCATAACTTCGCGTCGGTGCCCATGATCCTGCGGGTGCTGCGGGAGGTACGGCCGACCCGGCTGATCCTGGCGCACATGGGCGGCTGGCAGGCCTGGGACGAGGTGGAGCGCGAGCTGGCCGGCGCGCCGGTATGGCTGGATACGGCGTACTCCCTGGGCCCCGTGGGGCTGACCGTTCCGCCGGAGACCGCCCGCTGGACGCGGAACATGACGCCGTAGCGCTTTGCGCGTCTGGCCCGGGCCCACGGCACGGACCGCGTGCTGTTCGGTACCGACAGTCCCTGGGCCGACCAGGGCGAATGTGTGCGGCGCTTCCTGGCGACGCCCCTGACGGAGGAAGAAAAGCGCCGCATCCTCTGGGACAACGGCGCCGCGCTGCTGGGGCTGACGGCTCCCGCGGAATGACGGGAGCAAACAACGGAATCAAACAACGGCAATCAACGAAAGGATGACCCTGCTTTTATGAACCCGACCCAATGGCTGATGGCGGCGTCGCTGGTGGCGCTGATCGGCCTGTCCGCATTTTTCTCCTCGGCGGAAACGGCGTACTCGGCGGCGAACCACATCCGGCTGAAGAAGCTGGACGCTGACGGCGTGGAGGGCGCCGACCGGGCGCTGCGGCTGCTGGAGGATTATGACCGCCTGCTGACGACGATCCTGGTGGGCAACAACATCGTGAACATCGGCGCCACGGCCATCGCCACGGTGCTGTTCACCGGCCTTGTCGGCGATCTGGGCGCGACGGTATCCACCGTGGTGATGACGCTGCTGGTGCTGGTGTTCGGCGAGGTGATCCCGAAGACGCTGGCGAAGCAGTCGCCGGAGCGGTTCGCCATCGCCGTGGCCGCGCCGCTGCGGCTGACCGTGGTGCTGCTGACGCCGGTGGACCGCGCCTTTGCCCTGCTGCGCAGGGTCATGGCACGGCGCCCCGTGCAGGAAACGGATATCCAGATCGAGGATGAGCTGAAGACCATGGTGGAGGAGGCCCAGGACGAGGGCGATATGGACTCCCACGAGGGCGAGCTGATCCGCTCCGCCATTGAGTTCCGGGAGCTGGACGCCGTATCGGTGATGACGCCCCGGGTGGACATCACCGCCATCAGCGATACCGGCACGGCGGAGGAGGCCGCGGAGCTGTTCCGCAGCACCGGCTATTCCCGCCTGCCCGTGTATCACGAGGACATGGATCACATCATCGGTGTGCTGCATGAGAAGGATTTTTACGCCGCGGGCCACAGCGGCTGCGACGATATCCGGCAGATCATGACGCCGCCGGTGTTCGCGCCCGCGGCCATCGGCATCAACCGGCTGCTGCACCTGTTCCAGTCGAGCAAAACGCACATGATCGTGCTGCTGGACGCCTACGGCGGCACCGAGGGCGTGGTGACGATGGAGGATGTGCTGGAGGAGCTGGTGGGCGAGATCTACGATGAGCACGACGATATCGATGAGGAGCTGAAGGAGCTTTCGCCGGGCGTGTACTCGGCGGACGGGTCCATGCGCCTGACGGAGCTGCTGGAGCGCTTCGGCCTGCCCGACGATTTCGAGGCGGACACGGCCGGCGGGCTGGCCTCCGAGGTGCTGGGCAGGATCCCCGGCGTGGGCGATACCTTCCGCGTCGGCGGGCTGCTGTTCACCGTGGCGGAGATGGACCGTCGCCGCGTGACCCGGCTCACCGTGGCGGAGGAAGCGCCGACGGAAACAAAGGAACAGAACAACGAACGGCGCGCCGACCGGTAACGGCGGCGCGGGATGAAAGGACGGAACGGAACAATGGCCAATGCAAAGAAGGAAAAGAAGCAGGACAAGCGCAAGCTGATGACCCGCGTGGTGTGCATCGTGCTGGCGGCGCTGATGGTGTTCACCGTGATCGGCGCGGCTGTGCTGAGCAGCATCTGGTAAGCGGCCATGGCACGCAACAAACGCATCAGGCGCAACAGGCGCGGCATCTCCGTCGGCACCATCGTGGCGCTGGCGCTGCTGGTGGCGGTGGTGGGCACCTCGCTGATCATCCTCACCCGCGTCAGCGCCGGCAACAATGTGTCGGTGGATACGGACAAGGTGCTGGCGGCGCTGCAGCTGAACGATCTGCCCGAGCTGACGCTCAGCGAGATCCCCATCCGGGAGAGCGGCGCCGAGGCCACGGCCGCGCAGACAGCAAAGGCCACCGCCGCGCCGCAGGCCACCGCCGCGCCGGCGCAGAAGGCCACGGTGTCCCTGACGGTGGGCGGCAGTCTGCTGATCCAGAGCGCTGTGCGGAAGTCCTGCTATTACAAGGACGCCGCGGCCTGGGACCTGACGGAGCTGGTGCCGCTGCTGTCCTCCTCCATGACCGGCGATCTGCGGATCGTAACGCTGGAGGATGTGATCAGCGATACCATCAAGGCCTCGGACACGGTGGTGGGCAGCTGCGCCGTGGAGCTGCTGCGGGCGCTGAACGTCAACGCGGTGTCCGTGGGCTTCCCGAACGCGCTGGACCAGGGCATGGAGGCGCTGCAGGGCACGATCTCCGCGCTGGAGGACTTCACCGTGCTGGGCGCCCGCGCCGCGCAGGACCAGACGGCCACGGTGATCACGGTGAACGGCCTGCGGGTCGCGCTGCTGCACTACACGGCAGCCCTGTCCTCCACGGGCACCAAGAAGGCGAAGAAGGAAGACAGCGCGTGGATGGTGCCCATGCTGGATGAGGAAACCGCGCAGGCGGATATCGCCAAAGCCAGGAGCGACGGCGCGGATATCGTCATCGTGCTGCTGAACTGGGGCGCCGACAACAAGGCGAGCCCCACGGAAAGCCAGAAGAAGCAGGCCCAGCAGCTGGCGGACGCCGGGGCGGATGTGATCCTCGGCACGGGCACCAATGTGGTGCAGACTGCGACCTGGCTGACCTCGGCCTCCGGGCGGCAGACGCTGTGCTGCTACTCCCTCGGCTGCCTGATCAGCGACAGCCGCGACGGCAAGAACATCGCCGGTATGCTGCTGCACCTGACGCTGTCCCTGAACAGCGACGGCACGGTGTCCTTCGACGAGGTCAGCTGCACGCCGACCTATGTGTGGCGCTACAAGAGCGACGGCGCGTACCACTACCGCGTGGTGCCCTCCAACCGCACCGCGCCGGACGGCATGGCCAGCGAGCAGATCTCCGCCATGACCAGGGCGCTGACCCGCGTGCAGGAGACCCTTGACGGCACGCCGGTGACCATCCGCACGGGGCAATGAGCTTTCGTACATGCATCCTCCGTCCGCCGAAGACCGGCGGGCGGATCTTTCGGCCGGGAGCGAAGCGACCGGCAAAATCCGTTCTGCTGCTCAAACCGTAGGTTTGAGCGGTAACCCCATCCGCAGAAAAAACATCCGCACGGCCCGCGCCGTGCTTTTCTTTTGTCGGAGAATGTGGTATAATCAACTTAAATCGACCGGAAACGCCGGAACGGAGGCAAAGCATGGGCAGACTGTTGTTCATAGGTTCCACGGTGGCGGATGTGGTCATCCGGCTGCCGCGCATCCCGGTGACGGGATAGGACGAGCATATCACCTCGCAGGAGATTGCCCTCGGCGGCTGCGCGTACAACGCCTTCACGGCGGCCCGGCTGCTGGACGCGGACGCGCTGCTCTTTTCTCCCGTGGGCTCGGGGCTTTATGGCGACTGGATCCAACGCGAGCTGGACAGCCGGCATGTGCAAACGCCGGTGCCGCGTCCGGCGGAGCCCAACGGCTGCTGCTACTGCCTGGTGGAGAGCGGCGGCGAGCGCACCTTCATGAGCCTGCACGGCGCGGAGTACCGTTTCCGCAGCGAGTGGTTCGACCTGCTCGGCGACGAGGTCTTCGACGGCGTGTACCTCTGCGGCCTGGAGGTGGAGGAGGAGACCGGCGAGGTGATCCTTGATTATCTGGAAAAGCATCCGCCGAAGACGCTGTATTTCGCGCCGGGACCGCGGGTCGTGCGCATCCGGCCGGAGAAGATGGCGCGGATCATGGCGCTGCACCCGGTGCTGCATCTGAATGAGGCCGAGGCGCTGATGTTCACGCGCTCGCCCTCCGCGCAGGAGGCGGCGGTGCTGATCGGCAGCCTGACGGGCAGCCCGGTCATCATCACCCAGGGTGAGCGCGGCGCGCTGGCGCTGGAGAACGGCCGCTGCCTGCAGGTGGACGGCTACCGCGCCCAGCCGGCGGATACCATCGGCGCGGGCGATGCCCACATCGGCGCCGTGATGGCGGAGCTGGCGGCGGGACGCTCCATGGAGGAGGCCGTGCGGCGGGCGAATCTGCTGTCCGCGTGCGTGGTGTCGGTTCCCGGCGCCACCGTTTCCCGCGATGCGTGGAACACCTGGCGGATGACGGAGGGGCAGGAATGAGCGTAGCGCATGTGAGGGAATATCTGAAGCGATTTGACGCGGACGGCCGCGTGATGGAGTTTGACGTCAGCAGCGCCACGGTGGCCCTGGCGGCGGAGGCGTTGCACACCGAGCCGTGCCGCATCGCCAAAACGCTGTCCTTCATGGCGGGCGATACGCCGCTGCTGATCGTGATGGCCGGCGACGCGCGCATCGACAATCCGAAATACAAGGCCCGCTTCGGGGCCAAGGCCAGGATGATGACCGCGGAGCAGCTGGACGCGCTGACCGGGCTGAAGTTCGGCGGCGTGTGCCCCTTCGGCATCCCGGACACGGTGGAGATCTGGCTGGACGAGAGCCTCCGCCGGTTTGAAACGGTATACCCGGCCTGCGGCAGCGACAACTCGGCCATCGAGGTGACGCTGGAGGAGCTGGAGCGCTTCTCCGGCGCCCGGGGCTGGGTGGATGTCGGCAGGCTTTGAGTGGCGTTTGTGCGACCCGAATCCGAAAGAAAGGACAAGATCCGATGACACCGTTGATTTCCAAGTGGCACCGCGAGCTGGAGCTGTACTGCGGGCTCAAGCCGCTGCTGATCCTGGAGGGGAACATCCTCGACCGGTACCGCTATCCCGTGGCCGGCTCGGTCGGCGAGAACGAGCTGGTGCCGCTGGCGCAGTATCTGCACGGCTTTTTCACGGACATGGGCTACGGCTGCGTGGCCTTCTATTCCAACCTGATCGGCTTCGCCAATCCCTTTGACGACGCGATGACCGAGACCTTCGCCCGGCTGACGAAAACCAAGGTCACCCAGGGCGCCGTGCCCAGCGAGTTCAAGGGCAATCAGGCGGATTCCGCGCCGAACTGCATCCTGCGGGCCATGGCGCAGGCCACCGTGCCCTGCGTCACCGTGCTGGAGATGGCCGGCCGCTATGTCACCAACCCCGACCGGCTGGACCAGAACGACACCAACGCCTTCAACCTGCTGCAGCAGGCCGCCATGAGCGCCGCCACGGTGAACACGAAGGCCGGCCGCCTGCAGAACCTGCTGGTGCTGCTGGTGGACAAGGTGAACGATCTGCCCACCTGGTTCTATCTGAACAACCCGCAGTGCCGCACCATCAAGCTGGAGGTGCCGGACCGCGAGGAGCGCCGCCGCCTGATGACGGGTCAGGCCTTCGCCGATTTCTTCGACGGCACGGTCTACCGCACCCAGTGGCCATATTACCGGGATCATCCGGAGGAGCTGGGGGCCCTGCAGGAGAAATTCCTCGGCATGACCGAGGGCATGACCTTCGCCGAGCTGGACGCCATCCGCCGCCTGGCCAAGCGCGAATGCGTGTCCATCCGGGAGCTGTGCTCCATGGTGGATCTGTACAAGTACGGCATCAAGGAAAATCCCTGGAGCACGCTGTCTATGGCCAGCCTGAAAACGGCCAAGGAGGATTTCCAGAAGCGCATCAAGGGCCAGGACGCCGCCCTGGAGCGCACGCTGGACGTGGTGAAGCGCGCCGTGACCGGCATGAACGGCATCTCCTCCAGCAATTCGGCCAAGCCCAAGGGCGTGCTGTTCTTCGCGGGCCCGACGGGCGTCGGCAAAACGGAAACGGCCAAGGCGCTGGCGGAGAAGCTGTTCGGCGACGAGAGCCTCTGCATCCGCTTCGACATGAGCGAGTACGGCCAGAGCCATTCGGACCAGAAGCTGATGGGCGCGCCTCCCGGCTATGTGGGCTACGAGGCCGGCGGTCAGCTGACCAACGCCGTGAAGAAGAACCCCTTCGCCATCCTGCTGTTCGATGAGATCGAGAAGGCGCACACCAACATCCTGGACAAGTTCCTGCAGATCCTGGAGGACGGCCGCATGACCGACGGCCAGGGCAACACGGTGTACTTCTCCGAGTGCGTCATCATCTTCACCAGCAACCTGGGCATGTATGTGAAGGATGCCTTCGGCAAGCGCCAGCCCAACGTAACGATGGATATGCCCTACGAGGAGGTCCGGAAGGCCATCCGCTCCGCCATTGAGGATTACTTCAAGCTGGAGCTGGGCCGCCCGGAGATCCTCAACCGCATCGGCGAGAACATCGTGGTGTTCGACTTCATCCGCCGCGAGGCCGGCGAGGCCATCCTGAAGAGCCAGGTCAAAAAGCTCATCAGCCGCCTGGCGGAGCAGAAGAACATCACCGTGCGCATTGAGGATTTCGCCTACAACAGCCTGCAGGAGGCCGCGCTGTTCGACCTGAGCAACGGCGGCCGCGGCATCGGCAATCAGGTGGAGGCGCTGCTGATCAACCCCCTGAGCCGCTACCTGTTCAATCATGAGATCCTGTCCGACGCGTCGCTGGTCATCGAGGGCTTCGATGTCACCGCCAACCCGCCGGACATCCGCTGCCGCAGAGAGGAGAACACGCCATGACCGGAGAGAATAACGGCAATCTGACGGCCTTCCGCGAGCTGTACCGCATCGTGGATGACCTCTGGGCCCACGAGTACGGCCAGGAGACGCCGGCGAAGGGCACCTTCACGCTGCCGACCGTGCCGGAGGTGAAGCCGCTGCCGCCGGATATCCAGCTGGAGATCCCGGATGTGTTCCGGGCGGAGACGCCCGACGCGGCCCCGGCGCAGGCTGAGGAGACCGCCGCGGAGGAGCCTGTGACTGAAGCGCCCGCAGAGGAAGCCCCTGCCGCTCCCGCGGTGCCGCCGGTGGAGCGCCTCTGGGTCGTGTGCGACGATCAGATCGACTGGACCGCCGCCCTGGCCGGCAACCGCCCGGAGAGCGGCATCACCGTGGAGGAGTGGGACTTCTGCCGCGAAAAGGCCGAGCGCGTGCTGAACGGCGATATCGGCGCGTACACCGAGGTGCTGAACCATCTGAAGCCGGTGGAGGACCTGCGGCCCTATTGCGCCGCCCTCGACCTGACGGTGGAGGACGCCGATCAGCTGACGGCGGTGCTGGCCATGAAGCCGGAATACCTGGGTGAAGATGAGGAAGCGCGGAAGCGCGCTCTCTGCGGCCTGGCACTGCGCGCGGCGAGGGACCTGTTTGCCGCGCTGCCGGTGAGCCGCGTCTGTGTCAAGGCCACGGGCGCCGGCCTGTCGGTCGGTGTGACCTACGAGCGGGCCGCCCTGCACCGCGCCAGGTTCGCCTTCCTGGACCCGGTGACCTTTGCCGGGGAGAACGGCGCGGTGTTCGCCTGAGCGCGGCCGGTTACTGCTCAAACCCCTTGGTTGATTTCTGCCGCCGCTTACCCTCTTCAGTCCGCTTCGCGGACAGCTTCCCCAGAGGGGAAGCCTTTTGGAGAGGCCCACAAGCCAAGCCTTCCCCTCTGGGGAAGGTGGACGCGGCGAAAGTTCTTCAGGAGTGTTACCAACCGAATCGCCGCGGCCGGAAGAGGGAAATGCGGCGGGAGGCGGCTTTTCCCGGGAGAGGGGGCCTGAGCGGTACCCCCGCCCATGACCAAATCACCCGTGTGTCAAAAAATAGTTTGCTTTTTCACAGGATATGCATTATAATGGCATCACTATTGACGAAGGAGGGACAGGATGTTTAATATCAGCATGGGCGAGATCGTGGTCGTTCTGCTGGTAGCCGTTCTCTTCGTCGGGCCGCAGGATCTGCCGAAGGTCGCGCGCTGGCTTGGCAAGCAGGTCAGAAAGCTGCGTACGCTGATCCGCGATATCAAGGAAGAGACCGGCTGGAACGAGGTCGAATCCGAGATCAAGGAAACGAGCCGTGAGCTCAAGAAGGTCGCCCGCGAGGTCGATGTCCGTCAGGATCTGAAGGAAGCGACCGACGACCTGAAGAAGGAGGTCAAGGGCATCAACGACGACCTCAAGGCCGAGGGCAAGGCGCTGGAGAAGGAAATGAAGACCATCGACAGCGAGGTGCAGGACGCCCAGAAGGTCGTGGACGAGAACGCCCGCGCGGCCAAAGAGGAGGCCGGCGCCTTCGATCGCGAGATGAAGGAGATCGACAGGGAGCTCGACAAGCCCGCTGATTCCGCGAAGGCCGCAAAGCCCGCCGGAAACCAGAAGGGGCCCCGGAAGAATACCAAATCCAAACGCAGGTAATACACACAACCATTCATCAATTTGAAGGAGGAAACTGTTATGAAGCTCGGTACGACGGAAATTATCCTGATTGTGGTTCTGGCCCTGGTGGTGTTCGGCGGCGGCAAGCTGGCCGGTGTCGGCGGCGCCCTGGGCAAGTCCATCAAGGACTTCAAGACGGCCGTGAAGGATGACAGCGACGACAAGAAGGAAGAGAAGTCTTCCGAGGAGAAGGACGCGTAATCCATGAACAAAAAAACCGCTGCCCAAAAGGCTGAGGACGTCAAGCCTGAAACCGGGGTGCAGCCGGCTGATGAGGAGAACGGCGGGGAAGACGAAGAAGAAAATCTTTCCCTGATGGATCATGTCCTTGCCCTGCGCAAGGTCCTGCTGGTCAGCGCCGGCGCGGTGTTTGTCGCCTTCATCCTCATTTTTGAGCTTGCCATCGATCCGCTGATGACCCTGCTGACCAAGCCCATCGCGGACCGCGGCGTGGAGATGATCTACACCGCCGTGTCGGAGGCGCTGACGACCAAGCTGCTGGTGGCCCTGGTGGCCGGCGTGGTCTGCGCCTTCCCGATCATCGTGTGGCAGGTCTGGAGCTTCATCAAGCCCGCGCTTTACCCGAAGGAACAGAAGGCCTTCCGCCGGATGTTCTTCGCGTCGCTGCTGCTGTTTCTGCTGGGCGTGGCGTTCTGCTACGGCATGGTGTATGCCCTGGCGCTGGATTTCTTCATGGTGTCCGGTGAAAACCTGGCCACCCCGATGCTTTCCATCGACAAGTATATCCAGTTCCTGATGAGCTTCATCCTGCCCTTCGGCCTCGCGTTCATGCTGCCGGTGTTCCTGTACATCACCACCCGCATGGGCCTGACGAACGCGGAGGGCCTGGCCAAGGCGCGCAAGTATGTGCTGCTGGGCCTGGCTGTGGTGGCCGCGATCCTGACGCCGCCGGATGTGGTGTCCCAGGTGATGCTGCTGCTGCCCATGCTGGCCCTGTACGAGGTCAGCATCCTCGTGGCCCGGCTGACGAAGCAGAGAGTCCGCGAATAAGCATGATTTCCCCGGAGCGCCCGACAGTGCTCCGGGACTTGCTTTTTTGGTCGGTTGACAAATCCGCCTGCGGATGGTACAATCATAAAAGCAGTCCGGCTGAAGCCGGTGGGGGCGGCAGAAGCGGCTCCGGCGTTTGCGTATTCCGAAGCAATGACAAGGATATCATGAAGGTATCCGCTTTCCCGGAAGGGGAACGGAGACCTTCTTTTTATGTCCAATGAAAGGGAGAGGAAAATGAGTGCAATGAATCAGAACGGCCGCGGCGCCGCGTCCAACGTCCGCAGGCTGACCTTTTCGGCGGTGTTCCTGGCCCTGGCCCTGGTGCTGCCCTTCCTGACCGGGCAGATCCCGCAGATCGGCTCGATGCTCTGCCCGATGCACATCCCGGTGCTGCTTTGCGGCTTTGTCTGCGGCTGGCCCTGGGGGCTGGCGGTGGGCCTGCTCGCGCCGGTGCTGCGCTCGGTGATCTTCGGTATGCCGCCGCTGCTGCCCACGGCCCTCGCCATGACCTTTGAGCTGGGCGCTTATGGTCTGGTGTCCGGCCTGCTGTACAGCAGGATGCCGCGCTTCCGGGGCTCGCTGTATGTCAACCTGGTCTGCGCGATGATCGCGGGCCGCCTCGTGTGGGGCCTGGCGTATCTGGTGATCGCCGCCGCGATGGGCATCAGCTTCACGTGGCAGGCGTTCCTGGCCGGCGCGGTGACCTCCGCGATCCCGGGCATCATCCTGCAGCTGGTCATCATCCCGCCCATCGTGTACGCGATGGACCGGGCCGGGCTGGTGCTGAACCGGTGAGGGATACGCGTATGACGGATCAACAGGAAGAAACGGCGGCGTTCCTGAAGCGCCAGCTGGCACGCTACCCGATGATGGAGCCGACGGACGCGATGAAGGCGCTGTATCAGAGCGCCTTTGGCTGTGAGCATCTGGTGACGGATGCCTCCGCCGCCGCGGCGTACATCCGCCGGGAGGCGCAGACCCTGCGGCCGCGGGAAGGCGATCCCGTGGAGCCGCTGGACGGCCCCTGGTGCCGGGTGTATCTGGATGCCGTGCGGAACGGACTTCGGCCCGAAACGCTGGCGGCGCTGTTCCAGCTGTCCGCGGAGCCGGTGCCGGACGCGCGGGAGCGGCTGGAAGCGAAGCTGACGGTGCTTCGGCGGATGACGGCGGAGGGCAGCCTGCCCTTCGATCTGCCGGACACGGAGCGCCGGCTGACGGCGTGGCGGGAGGCCGGCTATCCGGCGGTGCATCATTCGGAGACCTTCCGGGAGCGCTACGCGCCTGCCTACCGGCTGATGAAGCGGGAGTACGCGGCGCTGCTGCCGCTGTTCATGGCGATCGACCGGCGACTGGCGGCAGGCGACAGAACGCTGCTGGCGCTGGACGGCTGCTGCGCCTCGGGCAAAACGACGCTGGCCGCGCTGCTGGCGCGCGTCTATGGCTGCGCGGTCTTCCACATGGATGATTTCTTCCTGCGGCCCGAGCAGCGTACGCCGGCGCGATATGCCGAGCCCGGCGGCAACGTGGACCGGGAGCGCTTCCTTGAGGAGGTGCTGACACCGCTCCGGCGCGGGGAAACAGTGCGTTACCGGCGCTTCGACTGCGGCAGCTTCACGCTGAAGCCGCCGAAGGAGATCGCGCCGACGCCGCTGTGCGTGATCGAGGGCTCATACAGCCTGCACCCGGCGCTGCGGGACGCGTATGACCTGACGGCCTTCCTGCGGATCACGCCGGAGGAGCAGCGCAAACGGATCGCGGCCAGAGAGGGCGAGGAACAGCTGCGGCGCTTCGAGGAGCGGTGGATCCCGCTGGAGAAGGCGTACCACGAGGCGTTCCACCCGGAAGAACGCTGTGATTTTCTGATCGACAACGGCCGGATCCTTCGGGGATGACGGCCGATACGCTCCGCACAGGGCATGTGCGGGGCGATTTTTTTCGGCGCGCGGCCGAAAAATTCCGGCAATGATCATGGCTTCGGCGCTTCACGGCGGCGGATCACGCTGCTGCCCGCTTCCTCCGCATACGCCCCAGACAGATCAGACAGATGAGGATGGAGAGCAGAGAGGCAGCCGGAGCCGCGAAGCCCATGGGCAGGAGGTTCATGCCGCTGCTGATTTTGCTCAGCAGCCAGGTCATGGGGATGCGGACCAGGAAGGTGGCCGCCATGGAGTGGGCAAAGCAGAGCATGGACTGGCCGTTGCCGTTCAGGTAGCCGTTGATGCAGAACACGAAGCCGGTCAGGATGCAGTCGATGGAATAGGTGCTGATGTAGGTGGCGCCGGCGGCGATCACCTCCGGGTCGCGGGAGAAGATGCCGATCAGCATCGTGGGAACGGTCAGGCACAGCAGGCACACCAGAACGCCGCAGCACACGGAGTAAAGCACGCCCCACCGGAGGGCCTCCGTTGTGCGCTCCCGTTTGCCGGCGCCCAGGTTCTGGGCTACCGCGGTGGCTACGGCGCTGCCGAAGGCCCCGGGGATCAGGAATACAAAGCCCATCAGCTTTTCGCTGACGCCCACCGCCGCGGAGGCGACCAGCCCCAGCGTGTTGATGATGGCGGAGATCGCCAGAAAGGAGAAATGCACCAGGGCGTCCTGCACGGCCAGGGGAAAGCCAACCTTCAGGATGCGCCGCATGATCCGTCCCTCCGGCTTCAGGTCCTCCCGGGTGATCCGGAAGCGGAAGCCGCCCCGCTTCATGTGCGCCAGGGCCAGCAGAAAGGAGATCCCCTGGGAGAAGGTGGTGGCGTAGGCGGCGCCGATGGCTCCCAGGCCGAAGAAGCCGGTGAGGGTGAAGTCCAGCACCACATTGATGACGCAGGCGATGCCCACGAAGCGGACGGGCGTTTGGGAATCCCCGATGCCCCTGTAAATGCCGCTGACCGCGTTATATCCGGTGATGAAGGGCAGCCCGGCGCTGCAGACCAGCATATACCGGCGGCAATCCGGGACAGCCTCCGCGGGCGTCTGCATCAGGGAGACCAGCAGGTTGGTGCCCAGGAGCATGATCGGGGTCAGTACCAGGGCCAGCAGGCAGAAAATCACCGTAATATTGCCCACGGCCCGGGAAACGCCCCGGTCATTGCCTTCGCCGATGCGGTTGCCGATCTCCACCGTGCCGCCCATGGCCAGGCCGTTGATGACCATCGTCACCAGCTGCATCAATTGGGAGCCGATGGACACGGCGGAAACGGCGGCGGAATCCGCGTATTGGCCGACAACGAAAAGATCCACCGCGCCGTAGATGGACTGCAGCAGACTGGCGAACATAAAGGGCAGGGCAAACTGCACAATGCTCCTGCGCATCTCTCCGTGGATCAGATCGGGTGAATGCTGTTTCAAGGCCATACCTCCCTCAAAGCAGAAACGCCGGGCAAGATCAGGGGAATTTCACCCCGCATCTTGTCCGGCGTACATATCCCAGCGTATGAATAGCCTCCGATGAACAGCCGTATTGTAGCATGTACGCCGGGCAGAGTCAAGCGGATTTTTTGCGCCTCCCGGCATGAGAGATCAATATCAAAAAGGTCAATATCAGGAAAACCCGCCCCGGGAAGGGGCGGGCAAGGGGTTACCGGATCCGTTGGACCGTGGGATCACTGACACGCTCAGGGAGAGACGAGCTTCGTGCCCTTGATGCTGCTGATAGCGGAGTCGCCGACGGTAACGGTGTTGTAGATCGGATTTTCCACGGTGGACTCTTCGTCAACGCTCATGAGGTAAGGCGTCACCTCAGCGTAGTACTTGCCGTTCAGGGAACGCTCCAGCGTCACGGTGGCGGTCTTCTTCGCGGGGTTGACCGTCATCTCTGCATCTTCGCAGGAGATCTGAACAGGCGTATCGAAGACGGCTTCGCCGGTGGTGCTGTACAGCTGTACATATACGCCGTCGGCGGGCGCGTTGTAGCTGTAGGTGATCTTCACGTTGCTGCCCTTCTTGCTGTCGGCGTCGGCCAGAGACACGTTCTTGACGCTGTTCCAGTCGGAGCCCAGCACGATGGAGCCGCTGACGACGCAGTCGTTCACATCGGGGGTGTCCTCATCCGTGGATTCGATGACGGGCACGACCTTCACGTACAGGGTGGAGTTGATATCCATGGTGTTGGCAAGCACGAGGGACACTTTGCCATCGGCGCCGATGTAGCCGGTCTGGGTGTGGTTGTCCAGGTCAGTCACGGTGTAGGCGTAGCGCTCGGCCCTGCTCTTGGAAAGGGCCAGCTGGATGGTCTCATGGCCGATCTGGGTCACGGTCAGCGTGGGCTTGTCCGCCCAGTACGTCTTGCTGAAGCCGAAGTCGCTCAGGGAAACGGGCGTGGTGGTATTGGTGCCATAGACAACGGCGTGTCCATCAAGATTGTCCACAGTCTCGATCACCACAAACAGCTTGCTGTAATCCAAAGCGTCGTAGGAGTAGCTTTCGTTCTGCGTCAGGTCGAAGGCAAAGACGGTCTGATCGCCATCATAGCTGTTGAGCCAGACAACATTGTTCTACTCGTCCACAATGTACACACGGAATCGCGCGTTGTTGGCGGTCTTGATGTTCAGGGCGCTGATGGTGATTTTACCGGAGCATTCGGTCAGCTGGGTGATGCTCTTCACCTTGATCTTGTCGCCCAGGAAGGCTTCGTTCACGGTGGCCTTCACAGTCCTGGAGGAAACCACGGTCTCCTTGTTATCGTCATAGGCGGTGGCGGTCACGGTGTAGGTGCCGGGAGCATATTCATAGTAATAGCCCTCCGCTTCACGCTCTCCCACGGCGGCAACGATGAAACTGAAGCCCAGGGTGTTGCCGGTGGTGCCGGCGTCACCGAAGTCATCATACTTCGTCAGATCGATGGGCTCGGTCTTGAGACCGTTGCCGGCAATGCTCACCTCCAGATGCTCGGGGCAGCCGTAGTAGGTCACGGTGCCCTTCACGGTCATGCCGTCGGTCTTTTTGTCGTAGGTGATCTTCACAACAGGGGTCTTCTGCCACAGCCTGGTCAGGGTGATGGTGGCTTTGCCGAAGGTGCCCTTCTCGTCGACGACGGGCTCGTCGCCTTCCTCCGCGTCCTTCGCGTATTCCTGATAGTAAGGCGTCACGTAGATATCGTACTTTTGGCCCTCGGTCAGGCCGGTGATGGTGGCGGTGTAGGTCTTCTTCTTCTCGTTGTAGACCGTGCTGACTTCGGCATCCTCGGCATCCGGGCCGGTAACGGTCACATCATAGTGGTTCGCCACGGCGATGGCGGACCAGGTGGCGGTCACGGTGGTCTCGTCGATCTGCTTCAGCGTGACCTTGGGGGCCTTCGTGGTCCACGCGGGGGCGATCTTCACGGTCGTCGTGGCGGAGACACCGTAGCTGTTTTCAAAAGCTTCCGAAGTGGTGCTGTACTTGCAGGGCGTGACCATGATGTACAGCTTGCCGCTGTAGTTCGCGTCGGTGCTCAGCACATAGGTCCATACGGCGTCGTTGTTCGCGTCGGGCGTGGCGGTGATGGTGGTCTGATAGTCACCTTCGATGGTGGCAACGCCGTCCGTAAAGCTGATGGGATACCAGGGCGCCTTGCCGGTGGCGGACCACTCCAGCTCGAACCCGTCGGGGTTGCCCTTGCCGGTCACGACCATGGTGGCCTCGCGCTCGGCGGTGCTGTACGTGACCTTCACGGAGGGCTTGGTCTGCCACAGCTTCTTCAGCGTCACGGAGGCTTCGGTCACTTTGGTGGTGAAGGGAGCCAGGCTGGTATCGTAGTTGGGGCCGGTGGCCTTGATGTAGAAGGTCGTCGGCTGGTCATACGTGAGGATCTCCATGGAATCGAGATCCGCCTCGATGGTCCAGGTCTTGCCCTTGGCGTCCAGGGTGGCCCTGTCCAGCGGGATCTTTTCCCAGATCAGGTTGTTGTATTCGTCCACGTTGCCCTTGCAGGCCACATAGTAGTCCTGCAGGCTGCCGTTGTCATCATACTGGCCCAGGTTGGTGAAGCTCAGGGTAACGGTGGTATCATCCTTCTGGGCGATCTTCAGGGCGATCTTCTTGGAAGCCCAGGCGGGGGTGGCGGTGATCGTCACCTTGCTCTCGCCCGTGTAGGCGCCGACAGCGTCGGAATCGGCAGCGGGATCGACCCCGGCGAAGGCAAACCTGTGGGTGCCGTAGCCGAGCTTCTTACCGCCGTAGGTTACCATGATGTCCCATTCGTCATCGGCGTCTTCGTTATGGGTGACGGTGATCTCGCCGGGGAAAGCCTCCTCAAGGGCGCTCAGCGCGTAGACCTTGCCGTCGATTTTCACCATGGCAGTGGTCGCGCCGCCGTACAGGTGCATGCTGAAGTCAACGGTATTGCGCTCGACCTTCTGACTGATCCGGGGCGCGGTCTTCCAGGCAGCCGGCATGAACCCGGAGCAGTTGTACGTCACGGAGCCGGTGGCGCCGGTGTATACCGTTTCGGTCTTGTCCTCCGAATCCATGACCATGGGGGTCACGGTGATGGTGTCCTTTTTGGCGGTACCCTTTTCGTAGTCCACGGTCGCGGTCCAGGTGCCCGCCGTTTTGTCATTCTGACCGATGACGGTCGTCTGCGTGCCATCGTAAGTAACCAGCGTATAGTGGTCCTGGAAAGGCTCCACATAGGCAACGATGGTTTTCCCGCCCGCAACGATCCTGTAGGCAACGAGGTCAGACTTGTCTTCGCCCGTGTAGATTTCGGAGGCGTTGTCGGTGAAGACGATATCCAGCTTGCCGTCCTTGTCCAGATTCTGGGCGGCGGTCACCGTGGGCTTCGCGGCCCAGTCCCAGCTGATGACGGGCAGGAAAGCCATGGCCACCTTGCTGACGGCTTCGCCTTCCTCCACCAGGGCGGCCTGCACGCACAGGGTCGTGCCTTCCTCAAGGCCCTTGACGGTCAGCGTGCCGTTGCCCCTGACGGTGGCGGTGACATAATCGCCTTCAGCGGGCTGCTTGGGCGTCGTGGAGCCCTCTTCGTACGTCACCTCGGCCGCGTACACGACAGTATACTCGCGCGCGCTGCCGTTCACGGTGATGGCAGCGGTGCCGGCGCCGGTCTGCGCCACGTCCAGCGTGGGGGTCACATCGATCGTGAAGTACGCCGGCTCGGATGTGCTGTCAAGCAGATCACGGCCATCCTCGCTCTTTGCCGCCTCGATGATTTCGACCATGTATTTGCCGTCAGGCAGCTCGGTGAAGGTATAAGGCTCAACGTCAGCGCTTTGAATCGCGTCGGATTTTTTGAACTAAACCCACTGATCCTCTCCGGCGTTATACTGGGAAACGACGAATTGGATCGTTACATTCTTGCCATCCACAAAGCTGGGATCGACGGTGACGTTCCAGCCGTCCGGCACAACATCAAGCACGACGGGATCCGGATCGTAATAGCAGTTGCTGCTTGCTGTGTCGTGATCGACAGACCGCGTGCCGGCAACATCGTCATACAGCCGGGCCGTGATCTCCTGGTAGCCGTAGGTCGGCACCAGACCGTACTCGCTCACGGCTTTCGCCCAGACCATTTCCGCGTAATACTGGTAGTATACAACACCCTCGTCTTTGGTCACCACAGGCTCGCCGAAGACGCTGAACGGGATCCTGATCTCGTCTCCGCAGCAGTTGGTGAGATGAACGGTGATGTTCTTTTTGTCGCTGTCGCTGCGGGCCAGCGGCTTTGTGGTGTTGACATAAAGCTTGATGATCTCATCGTCAAGTGAGGATGCCTGCTGATAGCCATCGTGCGGGTCGACGATATTGATCACGACATGCGCGGATTCGATGGTCGCGATGAGATACTCGTCCTCGGTCTCCACCTCGTCGGCCTCAACGGCTTCCTCATCGGCGGCTTCCGCGTCGGCGGACGCTTCGGTGACATCCTCAGACGCTTCTTCGGCGGTCTCTCCGACCGTGTCTTCGGTCTCTTCGACCTCTTCGGACACTTCGGGAGCGGCCTCTTCGGTCACTTCCTCTGCCTCTTCGGGAGCAGCCTCTTCGTCGGCCTCGGGCATGGTCTCCTCAGCCTGTTCGTTTGCCTCGGGCACGGCCTTCTCTTCAGCCGGCTCTTCGGCTTTTTCCTCAACGACGTCGGCCGCGGGCTCTTCCGCTTCAACGGCAATGACGGTCTCTTCGCTTTCGGTCACCTCGGTGACTTCGGGCTGCTCAACGCTTTCGGCGATGGCCAGGTTACCGGCCAGCATCGTCAGGCAGAGCAGCAGCGCCAGCAAGCGCTTCTTCATTCGGAACGACCTCCTTATCTGACGACCCCGTTCTCAGGGACGGATGGTCCTGTCAATCATTTTATCATATCGGTCCATGACGCGCAAGTCACAATATTGTAAAAACACAGGGGATCGGTGACCGCTCGGGCCTTCCCGACAAGCATCACGACTCCAAAGCCTCATTCAAACAGAGGCCGGCAGGCCAGGACCTTTCCGATGCCCCGGGCTCCGCCTTCATCAGGCTTGTCCCGACCACAGGCTTGACGGATGGTCCCTTCGCTGAACAGGGCTGTCATGATGCCGGCATGTCCCTTTACCCGGGCCCTGTTTCTTCGTGGCGGCGTCATTTCAGGCTTCCGCCTTTGTTGCATCCGGCGCACGCGTATCCGCATGAATGCCGATATGCTTTGCGCCTTCAAGGCCTGGACAACGCGATGACATTCTCTACCCCCGAGGTCCAGCAGAACATATCCACCGGCTGCACGCGGTCGACGCGGTAGCCGTACTCGCAGAGCCAGGCGGCGTCGCGGGCCTGGGTGGCCACATTGCAGCTGACATACACGATGCGCTTCGGCTGCGCGGTGCCGATGGCGTCCGCCACGTCGCGCTCCAGCCCCTTGCGCGGGGGATCGACGACGATGATGTCCGGCCGCAGCCCCTCCTTCACCAGCTGGGGCAGCAGGGCCTCGGCGGCGCCGGTGCGGAACTCCGCGTTGGTGACGTGATTGAGCCGGGCGTTCTCCCGGGCGTTCTCCACGGCGGGGGCGACGATCTCGATGCCCAGCACGCGGCCGGCCCGCTGCGCCATCAGCAGCGAGATGGTGCCGGCGCCGCAGTACACATCGCACACAAGGTCCTGCGGTCCGGGCGCGGCGAAATCCAGCGCGGTGCGGTACAGCGCCTCGGTCTGCGCGGGATTGACCTGGAAGAAGGCCGCCGCGGACAGCCTGAACTGCAGGCCGCACAGCGTGTCCTCCAGCACCTCCGGGCCGTACAGCGTGCGGAAGGTCCGCCCGAAGATGACGTTGGTGCGTTCGGTGTTGACGCTGATGCCCAGGGACACCATGCCAAGCGGCGCGAGCCGCTCCGCCAGCTCATCGGCGAAGGGCAGCGTATCGCCGTTGATGACCAGGGTGACCATCGCCTGTCCCCTGCGGTTGACGCGCACCACCAGATGACGCATCAGCCCGGTGTGCGTTTCCTCCACATAGGGCGCGATGCGGTGCTCCCGCATGAACCGCAGCACCTCGCGGGCGATGTCGCCGGAGGGCGCCATGGCGTTCGGGCAGCCTTCGGCCGGGATGATGGTGTGGCTGCGGGGCGCGAAGAAGCCGCAGACAGGGGCTTCGGGCGTTCCGCCGAAGGGCAGCGCGGTCTTGTTGCGGTAGCTGTCCGGCGTATCCATGCCCAGCACCGGGGGCACCTCGACCGGAATATGCGCGATGCGCGCAAAGCAGCCGGCCACCTGCTGCCGCTTGGCCTCCAGCGTGGCCGCGTAGGTCATGTGACGGCAGGTGCAGCCGCCGCACCTCGGCCAGGCGGGGCAGTCCGGCTGACGCCGCACGGAGGAAACAGGCGAGGGCCTGCTCTCCATCCGCCCGAAGGCGAAGCGCTTCTGCTCCTTCACGATGCGCACGGTCGCGGTTTCGCCGGGCAGCAGGCCGGGGACGAAAACGGCCTCGCCGTCGGCACGGCATACGCCCTCCATATCGGCGCCCAGCGCGTCGCAGGTGAGGTTCAGCAGCTGATTTTTCCTGAGCATGATTGACCTCCGAAGGATCGGGATTCGGGGCGTACCCCTCCGGTATTATATATGAAAGCACCGGGCGGACGCAAGCGCGGATCGGCTCCGGCACGAAAAAAACCGCCCGAAGGCCGGGCGGCGGGGATCACGCGATACCGAGACGGTAGCCGCGCTTGTAAACGGTTTCGATGGCGTCCTGGCCGAGCTTCCGGCGCAGACGCTGTACGTGGACGTCCACGGTGCGGGTCTCGCCGATGCTCTGATAGCCCCAGGCGCGGGTCAGCAGCTCCTCGCGGGAGATGGTCTCCTCACCGGAAAGCATCAGCTCCTGCAGCAGCGCGAATTCCTGCGTGGTCAGCGGGATGGAGCGTCCGGCCAGGGTGGCCTCGTGGGTGTCGGTGTTCAGCCGCAGCAGACCGCGGACGATCAGCCGGTCCCGGTCCTTCAGCAGCGTGCGCACGAAGGCCGTCAGCCGTGACGGATCGCTGTCGTTGCCCGTGACGAAGCATTCCGTGCCCGGATGCATCCGCTGCAGATGGGCGATGCTGGCGGGATCGCCGGCGATCAGCAGCACCGGGATACGGTGACCGCGCAGCAGCGCGACCGCCGCGGAGGCGCTCCGCCAGGGCATGGAGGCGTCCACGATGGCCAGCGGGAACCGCTTCGGATCCGTCAGCCGGTCCAGCTCGCCGGCGGGACGGACACAGCGGTAGCCGGCGTCCTTCAGCGTTGTCAGCCATTCGGGCGTTCCCTGGGCCAGAGTCAGCAGTGTTGTCATGTCGATCACCTCAACCATAGAACGAAGCGGCGGGGGCGATTCTTCCCGGCGGAGGAAAAAAGCCGGCGGAGGAGGGCTGCAATCATGGAAGAAGGGAAATATTGTGAAACGCTTGACACATGAACGATATGGTGCTATGATGATACCGTTCAATTTTTAACAAAATCAGACGCTTCGGAGGAAAAAAAGTCTGCCGGAGCGACCGAAAGGAAGGGTACGAACATGACGAATCTTTTTGATCTGACCGGCAAGGTGGCCCTGGTCACCGGTGCCTCCTCCGGCCTGGGCGTGCAGTTTGCCAAGGCGCTGGCGCGTCAGGGTGCCGACATTGCCATCTGCGCCCGCCGCATGGACAAGCTGGAGGCTGTGAAGGCCGAGATCGAGGCCCTGGGCGTGAAGTGCTATGCCCACAAGTGCGATGTGCTGCAGCCCGACGAGATCCGCCAGATGGTGGCCGATGTGGAAGCCCACTACGGCAAGATCGACATTCTGGTGAACAACGCCGGCGTGGGCGATGTCGCTCCCGCCGAGGACATGAGCGACGAGATGTGGCGCCGTGTGCTGGGCACCAACCTGGACGCCGTGTACTACACCGCCCGTGAGGTCGGCAAGGTGATGATCAAGAACGGCTACGGCAAGATCATCAATGTCGGCTCCATCCATTCCGAGGTCGTGATGAGCCCCGCCACCTGGACTGTGCATGCCTATGCCACCGCCAAGGGCGGCGTGAAGATGCTGACCAAGGCCCTGGCCGCCGAGTGGGCGAAGAAGGGTATCACCGTCAACGCCATCGGACCGGCCTACTTCGGCAGCGAGATGACCAGCGCCATTCTGGACAGCGGCGCCTTCGACCCCGTGGCGCAGGCGTACTGCCCGATGGGCCGCAGCGGCAAGCCCGGCGAGCTGGACGGCGCGGTGATCTACTTCGCCTCCGACGCCTCCTCCTACACTACCGGCCAGCTGCTGTGCGTGGACGGCGGCTGGACCACCATCTGATCTGCCGATCTGTTTTTTCGGAGCGGAGCCCCTGCGGCCCCGCTCTTTTTTTGCGCATCCGGCGGATCGGCTGCGGCGCCGGACCGCTAACCCGGCAAAAACGGACCAAAGCCCGGCAACGCGAAGCGGTCCGCATGGCCGGATACGGACATATCCGAACAGACAGGCAGGGAAACCGGCGCCGGGCGGCGAAATGAATATAGTTGGCTGCGCTTTTTCGCAGCCGAATGTCACCGAATGGGGGGAGCCGCATTCCATGCATATGCGCAAGAAGAAGTGGGCAAGACCTGAGCTGGCCGCCTGCCCGTACTATGTGGATCAGAAGGAGATCGAAGCGTTCCGCGGGCACTGGCGGGAGCGCTTCAGCCGCCCGGAGCGTCCGCTGCACGTCGAGCTGGGCTGCGGCAAGGGCGTATCCACCGCGCAGCTGGTCCACGCGAACCGGGACATCAACTATCTTGCCGTGGACATCTCCAGCGATGTGCTGGGCGACACCCGCCGGAACATCGCCGCGGCCTATGGAGATGAAGCGCCGGACAATGTGCTCATCGTGAAGGGCGACATCGGGTACATCCGCACCTTCGTGGCCCCGGAGGACAGCGTGTCGCGGCTGTACATCAACTTCTGCAATCCCTGGCCCCGCATCCGACATCACAAGCGCAGGCTGACGCATCCGCGGCAGCTGCTGCAGTACCGCGATATCCTCACGGAGGACGGCGAGATCTGGTTCAAAACGGATGACGACGGCCTTTTCCATGACTCCCTGGCCTATCTGGCGGCCTGCGGCTTTGAGACGCGCTACCTGACGTACGACCTGCACCGCGACGGCTTCGCCCCGAACTATGTCAGCGAGCATGAGCAGCGCTTCTCGGCGGAGGGCATCCCGATCAAGTTCGGTATTTTCCGCCGCCTGCCGGAGGTCGTGCCGTCGGAGGACCTGCGCCGCTGGCTGCGTCAGGCGGAGGAGCCGGATGAGGATACGGCGGAAGCCGCGGCCCCGGAATCGTGAACAAAGCCTTGACAAAAAAGGGTTTGCACCGTATGATAGCATCGCTGCGGATCTTCCGCGGTCTCTTTTGCTGCGAACAGGAGGAAGAAAGAATATGACCAAAGCGCTGATCTCCGTCACCGGCCTGGATACCACCGGCATCATCGCCCGCGTGTCCACCAAGCTGTACGAAATGAATATCAATATCCTCGACATCACCCAGACCATCCTGGGCGGCTACTTCACCATGATGATGGTCGTCGATCTGGACGGCGCGCACATGGATTTCGCCAGCGTCAACGCGGCCTTCGAGCCCCTGCGCGAGCAGCTGGGCATGGCCATCCATATGCAGCGGATGGACATCTTCGACCAGATGCACCGCATTTAAGGAGGCGCCGAGATGATCGAAACGGGCGAGATCCTTCAAACGATGCGGATGATCCAGGAGGAGAACTTCGATATCCGCACCATCACCCTGGGCATCAATCTGCTGGACTGCTCCCATCCCGATCCCTTCGCCTGCGCCAGCCGCGTATATGAGAAGATCTGCCGCACCGCGCAGAATCTGGTCAAAACGGGCGAGCAGATCGAGACGGAGCTGGGCATCCCGATCGTGAACAAGCGCATTTCCGTGACGCCGGTCTCCCTGATCTGCCAGGGCGATCCGCTGCCCATCGCCAAAGCGCTGGACAGGGCGGCGCACGAGGTGGGCGTCAACTTCATCGGCGGCTATTCCGCGCTGATGCAGAAGGGCGCGACCGCGGCGGATGAGCGTCTGCTGGCCTCCATCCCCCAGGTGCTGACCGAGACCGAGCTGCTCTGCTCCTCCGTCAATGTCGGCTCCACCCGGGCCGGCCTGAACATGAACGCCATCCGCGAGATGGGTGAGATCATCAAGAAGACCGCCGAAATGACCGCCGACCGGGACGGCCTCGGCTGCGCCAAGCTGGTGGTGTTTGCCAACGCGGTGGAGGACAATCCTTTCATGGCCGGCGCCTTCTGCGGCGTCGGCGAGCCGGAGTGCGCCATCAATGTCGGCGTGTCCGGCCCCGGCGTGGTGAAGACCGCGCTGGAGGGCGTCCGCGGCGAGCCCTTCGATGTGGTGGCCGAGACCATCAAGCGTACGGCCTTCAAGATCACCCGCGTGGGCCAGCTGGTGGCCCGCGAGGCCAGTCAGCGGCTGAACATTCCCTTCGGCATCGTCGATCTGTCCCTGGCGCCGACCCCCGCCCGCGGCGATTCCGTGGCGCACATCCTCACGGAGATGGGCCTGGAGATGGCCGGCGCGCCCGGCACCACCGCGGCCCTGGCCCTGCTGAACGACGCCGTGAAGAAGGGCGGCGTGATGGCCTCCAACCATGTTGGCGGCCTGTCCGGCGCCTTCATCCCGGTCAGCGAGGATATCGGCATGATCGAGGCGGCCTCCGCCGGCGCGCTGACGCTGGAAAAGCTGGAGGCCATGACCTGTGTCTGCTCCGTGGGCCTGGATATGATCGCCATCCCCGGCGATACACCCGCGTCCACCATTTCCGGCATCATCGCGGATGAGGCGGCCATCGGCATGGTCAACAACAAGACCACCGCCGTGCGCGTGATCCCCGCGGTGGGCAAGAAGGCCGGCGACACCGTCGAGTTCGGCGGCCTGCTGGGCTTTGCCCCCGTGATGCCCGTGAACACCTTCTCCTCGGAGGCGTTCATTGCCCGCGGCGGCCGCATCCCCGCGCCGCTGCACTCCCTGCGCAACTGATCGCGCCGAAAGCTGCGCCGATCCATATGAAAGAAACAGTGGCCCGAACGGCCCGGAGGAAGCCTTGGGAAACTTTGTAGACCATGTGAAGATCACGGTGAAGGCCGGCAACGGCGGCAACGGCAGCATGTCCTTCCACCGCGAAAAATTCGTGACGAACGGCGGCCCGGACGGCGGTGACGGCGGCAAGGGCGGCGATGTGCTGCTCTATGCCGACCCCAATATGCACACGCTGCTGGACTTCCGCTTCAAAAGCAAGTATACCGCCGAAAACGGCACCGACGGCGCGGCGGGCTGCAGCAGCGGCAAGCGCGGGCAGGATCTGCTGATCAAGGTGCCCGTCGGCACCGTGCTGCGCGACGCCGACACCGGCGCCGTGGTGGCGGATATGGATGTGCCCGGCGAGACGCGCCGCCTGCTGAAGGGCGGCAACGGCGGCTGGGGCAACCGTCACTTTGCCACGCCGACGCGCCAGGCGCCCAACTTCGCCAAGCCCGGCGTGAAAACGGAGATCCATACCTTCCAGCTGGAGCTGAAGACCATCGCGGATGTGGGCCTGGTGGGCTACCCGAACGTCGGCAAGAGCACCATCCTGTCCGTAGTGACCAGCGCCCGGCCGAAGATCGGCAACTACCATTTCACCACGCTGACGCCGAACCTCGGCATCGTGCGCCGCTTCGGCAACGATTTCGTGATGGCGGACATCCCCGGTCTGGTGGAGGGCGCCTCGGAGGGCGTCGGCCTCGGTCACGACTTCCTGCGTCATGTGGAGCGCACCCGTCTGCTGCTGCACGTGGTGGATATCTCCGGCAGCGAGGGCCGCGATCCGGTGGCCGATTTCGACCAGATCAACCGCGAGCTGGCCGGCTACGGCGAGCTGAAGGACCGGCCGCAGATCGTGGTGTGCAACAAGTGCGATATCGCCGAAAACGACGACAACCTGAACCGCCTGAAGGAGCATGTGGCGCCGCTGGGCTGGCCGGTGTTCGCCGTGTCCGCCGCCGCGCATCAGGGCTTTGAGCCGCTGATGGACGCCGTGGCCAAGCGCCTCGAGGAGCTGCCGCCCATCGTGCATTTCACCGAGGAGGCCGTGCCGGACGAGGAAGTGAAGGCCGGCACCTTCGAGGTCACCAGAGAGGGCGGCGTCTATGTGGTCACCGGCAGCGCCATGGAGCGCCTGATCAACAGCGTGAACTTCGACGACGACGAAAGCATCAACTGGTTCCACCGCACCCTGCGCCGCTGGGGCGTTATCGACGCGCTGCGCGAGGCCGGCGCGAAGGAAGGCGACACCGTCAGCATCGAGGAGATGGAGTTCGACTTTGTCGAGTAAGGCCCTGATGAGAAACGGCCGGAACCGGTCTGAGGAATACAAGGAGCAACAGAAGATGACAAGCAAACAGAGAGCCATGCTGCGCTCCATGGCGAATACCATGGAGGTCGTGCTGTATATCGGCAAGGATGGCATCACGGAAAATACCTGCACGGAGGCGGACAGACTGCTGGAGGCCCGGGAGATCTTCAAGGGCACCGTGCAGCAGGGCTGCCCGATCACGGCCAAAGAGGCGCTGGAGGCGCTGTGCCATGAGCTGCAGGCCGAGCCGGTGCAGTGCATCGGCCGCCGCTTCGTGCTTTACCGCCCCAGCAGCGAAAATCCCCGCATCGTGCTGGAATGACCGGCCGGAACAAAACGGCCGTTCAAGCTGAAGGGCATCGCATCCGCGGTGCCGGAGAGGAGCCTTCCCGATGATACAGAAGCTTGCTGCGCCGGTTCGGCTGCTGATCAAGGGGGGGCTCCTTTTGCTTGCCGCCGTGCTGACGGGCACGCTGCTGCTGACCCTCGTTTTCTGCATCCCATCGGAGGCGGTGCGTGAAAATGCCGTGGCTTCCGCCTGGACGATCAACGATGAGGGCATCTATTACCAGCTGATCAAGGGTGTGCAGGGCAGCACGCTCGACGGCTGGACGGACGCGCTGATGATTGATACGGCTGCCTGGCCGCGGGCGGAGGATTCCGCGCTGTAGGCGGCGATGCGCTGCGCCAACGCACGCTACACGGACAACGAAACCCCTGTATTCGGCGTGATCAAGGCGGATGACGAGACGGAAAGCGACAACATTTACTGGCGCGATTATGCACGCTACTGGCACGGATACCTGATCCTCCTGCGCCCGCTGCTGACGGTGTTCGATCTGAAGGAACTGCGTTTTCTGAATCAGGCGCTGCAGCAGCTGCTGATCGCCGGGCTGTGCGTCCTGCTTTACCGGCGGCGCAGGAGCCTGTACATCGTGCCGGTCCTGGCGGCCTGGCTATTGATGATCCCCTCCGCCGTGGCCATGTCCATGCAGTTTTCCGATATGTTCTATCTCGGCTTCGGCGGACTGGCGGTGATCCTGTGGCAGGGAGAGCGGCTCCGGGGAACGGACGCGCTGCCGCTGCTCTTTATGCTTTTCGGCATTCTGACAGCGTTCTTCGATCTGCTGACGGTGCCGCTGCTTTCGCTGCTGCTGCCGGCCTGCGGTCTGCTGATGCTGAACCGGCAGGGCTCTCTCCGGCAGTATATCGCGGAGCTGTTTCCATGTGCGGTCTGCTGGGCTGCGGGCTTCGTGCTGATGTGGGGCATGAAATGGGTGCTGGCCTCTGTGGTGCTGCATCAGGATGTGATCGGGGACGCGCTGCGGGAGATCGGCATCTGTACTGCCGATGCGGATGGCACCGGCACCGCGTTTACCTGGAAGGATGTTTTTTCCAGAAATCTGCGGGGCATCAGGGACAACATCAGCGTGCCTGTGATCTCGGCCCTGTATCTGATCGGCTGTACGGTGACCGCCATACGGCGCGGAGGGATCGCCCAAAAAGGGCTGCCGTGCGCTCTGACGGCTGCCTGTGTCGCCTGTGCGCCGTTCCTCTGGTATCTGGTGGCCTCGGCGCATTCCTACGCGCACAGCTATTTTACCTACCGGCTCACCGCGGCCACGGTGATGGCGGCGCTTTGCGCGGCCGCCGCCTTCGTGCCGTGCGACGGACCGCAGCTGTCCGCGGACGCAACGGCTTCACCGTAACTCCCGGATGCTTCAATGACCCGGAAAAACGCCTGGGAAGCCGGGCGAACGCAAGGCTTTCCGGAGCTTCCTGAAATCACCTGAACAAAGGGGACTCCCGTTCGGCCGAAAGGCGGGACGGGCTTTTTTTGCTGTGGAAAGGGCTGTTACTCAAGCCCCTTTTGCACACAGAACCAGCTGATTGCGGCTGAACTCCCTCAGTCGCCTGCGGCGACAGCTTCCTCGAGGAGGGAACCCCGTATTGCCGGCAAGCGTTCGTTCCCCCAATAAACAAGCTACGGCCAAGCTGTCACGGCGGGCACGACAGCCGGAGCGCAGCGGAGGCTGCGCGCCCCGGCTCG
>R14__coassemble_353_pt1 | contig 34907 bp, 33 predicted proteins | sample R14__metabat2_high_PE_015 | metagenome-assembled genome bin R14
ACGTCTGAAAAAAACGCCGTCGGAAAAGTGGGCGCCGGGTACGGTCCTGTAAGATAACGCACGGGCGCAGGGTTCAAGTCAACAATGCGCTACGCCATCTAAAATTGTTGCGGAAAGAGTTTCAACCATCAACGGCAGCTGCCGGGGTCTGAGCAGTAGCCATGCCGGCCCGGTCCGCACCGCTTCCCGTCCCCCATCCGGCAAAAAATCCCGCGGAGCGCGAAGCTCCGCGGGAAGGGTATCATGGGATCGGTCGCTTGTCAGCGGGCGGCTCAGTCGTCCACACCGGCAATGACCTTCACGGCCTTGATGCCTTCGGTCATGGTGCGGCCGACGGCCACGCCGGGGAACAGCTCGGGATAGTTGTTGGCGAAGAAGGAGCCGGAGCAGTCGCCGCAGGCATACAGGCCGGGAATGGGCTTCATGGTGCCCGCCGCCAGGGCCTGGGCCTTCGCGTTGATGCGGATGCCGTCAATGGTGGTCAGCAGGGACGCGCCGTACCAGCTGCCGAAGTAGGGCGGGGTGCGCAGGCTGCTCATGCGATAGAAGGCCTTGCCGAACTCGGTGTCGGCGCCGGCGTCGTACATCTCGTTGTAATGCGCCACGGTCGCCAGGAAGGTCTCCTTGCTCTCGGCGTCGAAGCCCAGCTTGTCGGCCAGCTCCTCGAGGGTATCGGCCTTCTGGATCAGGCCGGCGTCCACCTTCTGCTGGATTTCGCCGTCGGTGCCGTCGGTACCCCAGAAGCGGGGCATCTGCTGGCGGGTCTGGGCGGAGCAGGCCATGGTGTGGAAGCGCTCCACATCCTCCGGGAAGTTGTTATCGAAGATCTGGCACAGCACGCGGCCGGGCTGGCTGTAGGCCAGGTAGGGGCCATCGTTGTAGGGATTCTCTTCGTTGTACACGCGCTCGCCGTAGCGGTTGACCTTCAGGAAGGGCTGGCTGGTGGGGTTCCACTGCTTGCCGGTGCCGATGTAGCACCAGTTGCCGAACTCATCCTTCATCTGGCCGGCATCCTGACCGGGGGCCACCAGGCCGCGGTCGAACAGCATGGGCGCGGGTTCGGGATCCAGCGCGGCGCCGGCCCAGGCAGCGGCCTTGATGCCGTCGCCGGTGTCGGTGGCGCCGTAGTAGGTCAGCGAGGTGACGGCGGCGGCCACGGGGTCGCGCTTGGCCAGCATCTCAAAGTTGGCGGGATAGCCGCCGGTGGCCAGCAGGGTGTTCTTGGCGGTGATGCGGATGTAGGCGCCGGTCTCGGTGTTCCGGAAGATACCGCCGACCACGGCGTCGCCGTCCTTCTCGAGGGTCACCAGCTGGGTATTGAAGGTGATGCTGTAGCCCTTCTTCTCGATGTAGTCCTTCAGCACGCCGTTGCGGCCCAGGCTCTTGTATTCCTCGGGGCAGTCGGCGCCGGCGCTGTAGTAGTGCTGGATGGGCTGGCTGTAGGTGTAGGCGTCCTCGGCCTCGGGAGTCGCGCCGGTATCGGAGGTGAACTCGCACACATAGCCGTAGCTGGTCAGGATCTCGTCGAGATAATCCGCCACGGCGCCGGACTCGTTGGCCCACATCTTGATGACGCGGGGATCGGCCTTGCCGGAGGAGTAGCGCATCAGCTCGTTCTCCAGCTGCAGACGGTTGATCTGCACGCCGGCCTCGGCGGTGTAGTGGGAATCCACGGCGCCGAACCAGTGACGGGTGCTCTGCACGGCGGCGCCCTTCTCGGCGATGATCATGTTCAGTCCCAGATCCGCGGCCTTGGCGGCAGCGGCAAGACCGCCGTTGCCCGCGCCCACGATCAGCAGATCGGTGGTCAGGGTCTCGGTGATGTCGCTCTCGGCGATCTCGGGGGCGGTGCCGATCCAGTCCTCATCGGCAGAGGCGGCGGTGTCTTCGGAAGCGCCGGCGCCCTCCAGGATCACGGACACATCCACGCCCTTGGCCTCGGCCACGCACATGGCGGCAGCGCGCTTGACGGCGGTGCTGGTGATGGTGGCACCGCTGATGCCGTCCACCAGGGGCGTCTGGCCGGCCATGATGGCTTCCACCAGCTGGGGCGCGGCGGCACCGCCGATGTCAGCGGTCTCGCCGGCGGCGTCGATGACGACCTCGGTGATGCTGGTCTCGTCGAAGGTCATGGTCACGGTCACCTCACCCATACCGGTGGCGGTGGCGGTGTAGGTGCCGGGGGTGTACACGGCCGCGGCTTCAGCGGAGGCGGCCAGGGGCAGCACGGAGGCGGCGGCCAGGCCAAAGGCGCCGGCGGCGGCGCCCTTCAGGAAGGAACGACGGGAAACCTGCTTGTTCATGGGAAGCCCTCCTGTCAAAAATTGTTATTTTAATGATAGAAAAAAGTTTGCGGACAAGCAATAGCCCATCGGATTTTTTTACAGGATTTTACATTTTCCGCCGTCGTTTTTTTACCCCAGCTTCTCCACAGGCATTTCCTTCGCCAGGCGCAGGTAGTCCTCCCGGAGGCACAGCAGCGTGCCCTCCCGCAGCAGGCTGGCGTGGGCCGCGGCCATGGCGCAGCGCAGCTGCTCCGCCGGCTCCAGGTGATCGAGGGCAGCCATGCACAGCCCGGCCACCATGGAATCCCCCGCGCCCTGTCTGCCCTGCACCGGGATCTCCACACCGGCGGAATGCCACACGCCGTCCGATGTGGCCAGATACGCGCCGTCGCCGCCCATGGACAGACAGACGCCCTCCGTGCCACCGTCCAGCAGCGTTTGCAGCGCGTCCAGCACACGCTCGCGGCTGTTCAGCGGCTTGCCCAGCAGCGTTTCCAGCTCGTAGCGGTTCGGCTTGACCATCCACGGCCGTGCCTTCAGGCCGTCCCGCAGCGCCGGGCCGGCGGCGTCCAGCAGCGTGGGTACACCGGCCTTCCGGGCCTGTTCGGTCAGCCGGGCGTAAATGTTTTCCGGCACGCCGGGCGGTACGCTGCCGCTCAGCACAAGGATGCGCGTCTCCGCCAGCAGGCGTTCCAGCAGACTGTCCAGCTTTTCCAGCGCTTCCTCCGGCACGGCCGCGCCGCGCTCGTTGACCTCCGTCATGGTGCCGGCCTGCGGGTCGTGCAGCTTGAGGTTCACCCGCAGCGCGCCCGGCACCGCAACGCCCTCAAAGGGGATCCGCTGCTCCTCCAGCGCCCGGCGCACCGGCTCGCCGTCAAAATCAAAGCCGACGCACCGCGCGGGCACGCCCAGGTTGCGCAGCGCCACGCTGACGTTCACAGCCTTGCCGCCCAGGTCGCTGCGGCTGCTGTCCGCCAGGTTGAAGGCGTCCAGGCGCAGGTTGGTGACCGTCACGCTGCGGTCGATGGCGGGGTTCAGGCATACGGTGGTGATCATGGTCGTCGCTCCTCCGGTTCAGTATTTTTTCCGTGAACAAAAGCCGCGCTCCGGCGTCATCTGCCGGGCGCGGCGTATGTTTTACTCCTCGCGGAGCACGATGCGGCCGTTGTCGATGGCCTCCACCGTGGCCAGGGAGACCACGCGGATGCCCTGGTCGCGCAGCTTCTGCCCGCCGGGCTGGAAGCCCTTTTCCACGCAGATGCCCGCGCCGACGCATACGCAGCCGGCCTGCTTCAGGATGGAGAGCATGCCCTCCAGCGCCTCGCCGTTGGCCAGGAAGTCATCGATCAGCAGCACGCGCATCCCCGCCTGCAGGTATTTGCGGGAAACACGGATCACGTTCATCCGCTGATGGGTGAAGGAATAGACCTCCGCCGTGTACACGTCGCTGCCCACGTTGCTGTGGTCGCCCTTCTTGGCGAACACCACCGGGATGCAGCCGAAGGCCTGGGCGGTGGTGATGGCCGTGGCGATGCCGCTGGCCTCCACCGTCATGATCATGTCCGGCTGCTCCTCGCGGAAGGCCTCGTAGAAGGCGCGGCCCATCTCCGTGGACAGCTTCACATCGATGCGGTGGTTCAGGAAGCTGTCCACCTTCACAATATCGGTCCCGATGCCGCGGCCCTCGCGCTCAATGGCCTCGCGCAGTGATTCCAGCATGTTGATTCTCCTCCCCCGGTTCTTGTCATCTGTCGGAGCGTCCGTTTCAGCTGTCCGCCAGATTGCGGATATCGTTGCTGATGTAGGATTCCACGATATTGGAGGCATGGTTGACCATGCGCTGCAGGCTGTTCAGGCTTTCCATGAAGGTCAGGCCGCGCTCCAGCGAGCAGCCGCCGCCCTGCATGCGCTCCACGTGGTTCTTCTGCGACTGGGCGATCAGCTCCATGATGCGGCGCTCCATCTGGCGGATGCTCTGCCAGAACTCCACCGTCACGTCGCCGGACATATAGTGCGTCATGGCCTGGTCCATCAGCTCGCCGTCCAGGTCGGCGATGTGCTGCAGCTCGGCGCGGGCCGCCTCGGAGTAGCTGTCCTTGCGCTCCAGCATCCGCTCGCACTGCACGCAGATCTTCACGGCATGGTCGCCCACCTGCTCCAGATCGTTGATGGCGTTGAAGGCACGGCTCAGCTGCTGGGACACGACCTCCGGGAACTGGTTGGTATTGATGTGGGAAATATATTCCGTGATGGCGCCGGCCAGGTAGTCCACCACCTGCTCGCGCTCGTGGATGCGGGCCACATTGGTGCCGTCCGACCGGATCAGCGCGTTGGTGGCGTCCACGCAGTTCTCGCGGACGATGGTGGCCATACGGTCGATCTCCTTGTTGACCTGCAGGGCGGTCACAGCGGGGGCGCCGTCGAAGTTCGGGTCGATGTAGACCAGGCGGAACTCGCTCTCGTGGGCCTGCTTCGGGATCGCCTTGTAGGTCAGCTTGACCACCAGGTTGATCAGCGGCAGCAGGATCACGCCGGTGACGACCTTGAACATGATATGGTACGCGGAGATCTGGAAGGCACCGCTGGGGATCAGCGACTCAATGGCGCCGGTAATGGGCGTCAGCAGCGTCAGCGGGATGAACAGCAGGCTGCCCAGCACGTTGAAGATCAGGTAGATCAGCGCGGCGCGCTTGGCGTTGTTCTTCGCGTTCAGGGACGCCAGCAGCACGGGCGTGGAGGAACCCACGTTGATACCGCACACGATGAACGCCGCGAAGCCCAGGGGCATCACGCCCTGCATGCTCAGCGCCTGCAGCACACCGACGGAGGCGGAGGAGCTTTGCAGGATCGCGCACAGCAGCACGCCGATGACGAAGCCCAGCAGCGGGTTGTTGGCCTGGGCGATGAAGTTGGTGAAGGGCTCGAAGGTCCGCAGGGAGGACATGGAGCTGCTCATCAGGTGCAGGCCCTGGAACAGCAGGCCAAAGCCCAGGACGACCTGACCCAGATACTTGCGGGACTTCCGCTTGGAGTACAGCATCAGCACGGCGCCGGCGCAGATGCACACGGGCGCGATGCCGGATACATCCAGGGCGATCAGGATGCTGGTGATGGTGGTACCGATGTTGGCGCCGAAGATGACGCCGGTCGCCTGGGCCAGGTTCATGATATCGGCGTTGATGAAGCCCATGACCATGACCGTGGTCGCCGAGGAGGACTGGATCACGACCGTGACCAGCATACCCAGCAGGAAGCCGATGAAGCGGTTGCTGGTCAGCTTCTCCAGCATGTCCTTCATGCGGGCGCCGGCCACCAGCTCGAGGCCGTCACCCATGTACTTCATGCCGAAGAGGAACATACCGAGGCCGCCCATCAGGGAAATGATGTTGCTGATGCCCATTGCGGAAATCTCCCTTCCACCTTTGCGGATACATAACGCTCACGGCACCGCCCCGCGGAAGCCGCTTTGACAGCATTATAGCATATCCGCCGCGATTGCACAACTTGAAAATCCGGGAAAATGCGGGGGCCGGTTGCTCCCGCCCGAAATCCCCGATTGCCTGTTTGCCCGGAATGTGGTACACTGTAACGCGGAAGCGGAGCCATCCGCGGAAAAAAGGAGCGGACCCCATGAAAAAGAAAAGCACCGCCGTGCAGCGGCGCGACCTGCGGTACCGCGGCATCATGACCTACCGCGGGCTCAGGCTCATCGCCCTGATCGCCATGACGGTTTCGGCCCTGTGCGGCATCGCGCTGTTCTGCCAGCGGGCAGCGGTCATCCTCGGCAGTTCCCTTTTCGACGACACCGCGCAGGTCTGGCTCGGCATCGGCCAGGCCATGGGGCAGATCACCTTCCCGCTGCTGCTGGTCGCGTCCTTCGGCATCGTGCTGGAGGGCACCGAATCCGTCAGAAGGATGCTGCTCACCTATTTTGTGCTGGCCCTGCTGACCTACGCGGTCACGGTGCTGTTCCTGTCCAATTTCCTGCTGGCGGTCACGGAAGCGATCCCGGCCCTCGCGGAGGATATGCCCACCTTCAAGGCGATCTTCGATGAAGGTCTGTCGGCGGAGGACGCGGACTACTTCAGCCACATCGGCATCAACCTGTTCAGGCGGATCATGACGCAGCTGATCCCCGGCGACGGCACCGTCCATATCGACTATCTGAACACCGTGCTGGCGCAGTTCAACACGGACTTCCGTGTGCCGGATCTGGACACGCTCCGCGGGATCGTGACCGGGCTGCATGTGCCCGGCTTCCTGTTCGACCTGCTGGTCCGGGCCGTTGCCTCCCTTGATCCCGACGCAACCTACCAGGCGCTGAGCAGGCTGCTGCAGGCCATGCTGAACGCGGTCTCCGCCGATATCCCCACCCTGCTGAACGATTACGTTGTGCCGTGGCTCGGCACACGGCTGATCTCCCGCATGAACTTCAACGTGTTCTGGGATCTGTTCCTGTACACCGCCGTCTACTCCTTTGCCTGCGGCCATCCGAAGAAGCTGAAGGGCGGCAAGCTGCTGCTGTTCCGCAGCTGCGCGGCCATCCCCGCCACGTGGCTGCTGATCTCCGCGATGGTGTCCGCCAGGATCCGCACCTCCATGGTGCAGGTGCCGGTGGAGCTGGTGGCGGCGCTGAGCACCAGGAGCCTGTCCGGTCTCGCGCTGTTCTTCATGATGGTGCTGTTCCAGAAATACCGGGAGGCCGAGCTGGCGGTGGACGATCCCACCGGCGCCTCGTGGAAGGTCTTCTCCCGCACGAACCGCTCCGCGCTGCAGTTCTCCTGCTTCAGCTGGGCCGCGCTGGCCATCGTCAGCGTGGCGGACGGTCTGCTGGGCTTCATTCCGGCCCTGGCGGAGTGGGGCATCGGCGCGACGCCTTACATGTGGACCGCCGGGCCCTTCCTGATGCTCTACTCCTACAACAGGCAGCCCAGGCACAAGTGGCTGAATGTCGCGGTGCCGGTCTATTATGTCCTTCACGTCGTGATCGTCGTTCTGGGCATGATGCTGCTGACGGACAGGGTGTTCGACATCTTCATGCCCGTATCGTGATCCTTCCTATCAATCAAGCGCCCCGGCACCCGCGTGGATGCCGGGGTTTGCTGTGCCGTATCGGCGATTACAGCTGATTGCTCTTTTCGCTCAGGCCGTATACCTTCGTAATGACCTTCGCCACCGGCGCGGGCCAGAAGCGTCGCAGCAGCTCGTAATCCTGCGCGGCGCGGCTGCCGTCTTTGCTGATCACCTTGCTGGTGGTGGATTCCGCGTGGATGCGGTGCAGCATCAGCACCCGCGTGTCCCAGTGGAAGCGGCCGGGCAGCTTCGCCAGCTTTTCCCAGGCGTTCCAGTCCAGGTTGGTGGTCATGCCGCGCTCGAACAGCGGCATGGGGATGCGGTTCAGGTTGAAGGACACCGCCGGGCAGGAGATGGCGTCCCCCAGCGCCAGGGTGCGGTGCTTCATGAAGGGGCTGGTCTGCCAGGCGCGCACCCGCATCCGCCACAGCAGGATGCGCTTGATGGTCAGGTTGACGTTCTTCGTGACCGCCTCGTCGCCGCGCTGCTCGCCGTAATCGGAGAAGAAGATCAGCAGGTCCGGGTCCAGGGCCACGGCCTCCCGCAGCGCCTTGCCGTAATCCGGCAGATACAGATCGTCCTGGTGGCAGATGGTGGCGTAGTCGGCGCCGTGCTCCTTCGCCATCCGCAGGCCGAAGTTCCAGTCGCCGGCGATGTTCGGCTGATCGTCGTTGACGCAGTAGGTGAAGCCGTTCTCCTCCGCGAGCCGCGCCAGGCGCTCCGAAGGCGTGGCGGTGCACAGCAGCACGGGGGATTTTTCCGTCTGCGCGTTCAGGGAATCGATGCAGGCCTGCAGATACGGGCTCTCGCCGTAGGCGCAGATGACAAAATAATGGGTCATGGGTTCTCCTTACCACACACGGTTGTTCTTTTCGTTTACGGTGTCCACCTCGCTGACCGTCAAAAAGCATGCCCCGAAGGTTTCCAAAGGGCGACCGGAAAGCCCTTTGGCCGCTCCGCAGAGCGGAATCCTTTTGTATGGGTCAGCACAGACAGTTACCACACACGGTTGTTCTTTTCGTTTACGGTGTCCACCTCGCTGACACGCAGCTGCGGCGCGCAGTTGGGGCAGCGCTTCAGCGAGGAATAGGGCTTCTCCTCCAGCTCGCCGTAGGTGAAGGCGGTCAGCGGCCAGTATTTCTCGCTGACGCCCCTGCAGTACGGGGAGGAATGGTACCGCGTGCCGCCGTCCGGGTTGTAGTACAGCACATAGTCGTCGTCCGCCGGCAGCAGCTCGCGGTTCAGCTCATCCCAGATGATGACCTTCACGTTCTTGCGGTCGAGGTTGTCCCACAGCCAGCGCATGTTCACGCCCTCGGGCGTCTTTTCCGCCTGGATGCGGATGCAGCCGTGGCTGGCCTTTTCCCCCAGGTAATCCGGGAACACGGAGTAGTACTTGTATTCCGTGCCGTCGTCCTTCGTGCGGATGTAGCACGGCACCTCATGCAGCAGGATGCCGCTGTTGATGCGCAGGCCGTAATCGCAGAACATGTCGTTGGACCAGAAGCCGCCGGTCCAGGAAACGATGAGGAACTCGCCGGCGGGCGTTTCGTTGTAGGGCGTGGATTCGGTGGAAAAGCCCGTGGAGCAGAGCAGCGTGGAGTACAGCTTGCCCTCCTTGAAAAGGTACAGCCGCTGCTGCAGCTTGTCGATGACGATGCCGTAGGTCTGGCTGACCTCTTTCTCCTCCAGCAGGCTCGTTTTCACCCAGCCCTGGAAGTGCTTCGCGTAGATGGCCACGCGGCTGCCGCTCTCGGAGGAGGAATACGCCTCGATGAGCGTCCACGCGCCATCCTCGCTCTCGCCGAGGATGTGCACGGCCTGGGAATCGCAGGTGACCTCGCCGACATACTCCGTGCAGCTTTCGTCCGGCTCCCTGCGTACCTTGATCTGATCGCGCTGATAGCCCTTCAGCACGGTCACCGGCGCGGTCAGCAGCTGCCAGAGGGTGTCCTCGTCCAGGTCGCCGGCCACGGTGTTCCAGAAGCACAGCTCGTGGTCGCACTTCACCTCGCTGTCCGCGTTGGGGGTCACGTCCCAGGCGTCATGCGCGGGCTGGGGCTGGGCCTCCTTCGGCACGGTGACCTCCAGCAGCTCGTCGGGGGCACTGAGACCCTCGCCGCTGACGAAGCGGAAGGTGAGATCGTAGTCGCCGGCGGCGGGCACGAAGCCGTCCACCCGGCCGTTCCAGGCCACGCTGTTCTCGCCTGCGCTCACAGTCTGCGACACGATGACGCTGTCGCCGTCCTCCGTGCGGATGGACACCGTCAGCTCGCCGTCACAGGGCACGCTGATGAGGGCCTCCCAGTCGGAGGCGGTCTCCTCCGGCGCGTCAAGGATCGTCAGCGCGGGCACGCCGCCGCCCACCGACGCGGACACGGACGCCGTTTCACCGGCCACCGTCACGCTGAAGGTGCACTCCCCCTCCGGCAGCGCCTCGCCGTTGATGCGGCCGTCCCACCACACCGTGGTCTCGCCGGTCTCCGCCTGCGCGCCGAACAGGATGTAGGATGTGCTGCCGGCGGCGTCCGTCACGGACAGGCTGCAGCTGCCGCCGTCCGACGAGAAGGTCAGCTGCTGCTTCTGCCCGGGATGAATGACCGCGGGCGCGGTGACCCAGACGGTCTCCGCGAGGCACAGCGACGGGAGCGTCAGCAGGAAAAGAAGCGCGAAAAGCTTTCTGAGCATGGCAGTGTCCTTTCTGAAATACGCGCTTATTGTACCGCATTTCCGGCGGGATTGCAACGCGGAGATGCGCGGACCGGACGGATCGCAAAAGCCCTCCCCGCGGGGAGGGCCGGCGTCACGCCTTTTTCTTCAGCAGCTCCAGGGCGGCCAGCGCGGCGGCCTGTTCCGCCTGCTGCTTCGTTTTGCCGGTGCCTTCGGCCAGGCGCCGGTCGTGATGCAGCACACAGGCGGTGAAGGTGCGGGCATGGGGCGGCCCGTCCTCGGAAAGGATCTCGTAGTGCGGCGCCTCATCGCCGCCCTGCTGCAGATACTCCTGCAGCGCGCCCTTGGCGTTCAGCATCGGCCGGCGGATGTCCTCCGGGCGCGGCCAGTGGGTCTCCACGATGCGCCGCACGGGCGTCAGTCCGCCGTCGAGATACACCGCGGCCAGTACGGCCTCCATGGCGTCGCAGAGCACGGACGGATTCCCGCGTCCGCCGGTCAGCTCCTCGCCGCGGTTCATCAGCAGCGCTTCGCCGATGTGCAGGCGTCCGGCGATCTCCGCCAGCGCCACCTCATCCACCAGCAGCTGACGCATCCGGGTCAGGCCGCCCTCCTGCTCCTGCGGATGCCGGGCATAGAGGATGTCGCTCATCACGAACTCCAGCACGGCGTCGCCCAGGAATTCCAGCCGCTGGTTGTCGAAGCGGGAATAGCTCGGGTGCGTCAGCGCCTGCTCCAGCAGCTGCGGATTGCGGAAGCTGTAGCCAATGGCCTCGCACACCGTTTCCATGGCCTTGTCCAAAGGGGTCGTCTCCTTCCGTCAGGAAGTGATGTTTGAAAAGCGTTGTTTAAAAAAGCCTCGCCGGAGGAAGTCGGGGCCTCCTCCGGCGAGCTGCAGTGCTCAGACGTTCTTTTCGATGTAGCGCACCACGTCGCCGACAGTCTTCAGCTGCATGATGATATCGTCGTCCACGGTGATGCCGAAGGCATCCTCCAGGTCCATGATCATGACCATCACGTTGGCGGAATCGGCCTTCAGGTCCTCCACCAGGCGGCTGTCCATCGTCACATGGTCGGGATCAGCCTTCAGCTGGGAAACGATCATCGCCTTCACCTTTTCAAAAACCATTGCAGTATCCTCCTTTTGCTGTACGCACAATTCCTTTATGCCTCAGGCGCTTCCGCGACAGCGGCCACGCCCCGGCTGATGATATCGACGACATGGCCGTCGTACATCTTCACACACTGACCGAGGGCGCAGGCGATGGCATGGCCGTTGGAGGAGCCGTGCGCCTTCACTACGGCGCCCTGCACACCCAGCAGCGGCGCGCCGCCGACCTCGGTATAGTCCATGATCTTCTTGAAGCGGCGGAAGGCCGGTTTGGCGATCAGCCCGCCCAGCTTGCCGCGGAGATCCTTGTTCAGCTCCTGCTTGAGCATGCCCACCAGCGCGGCGGCCAGGCCCTCGGTATGCTTGAGGATCAGGTTGCCGTCGAAGCCGTCGCACACGATGACATCCGCCGTGTCGGCCATGATGTCGCGGCCCTCGACGTTGCCCACAAAGTGGTACGGCGCGCGGGTCATCTTCTCGTAGGCTTCTTTCGCTACGCGGTTGCCCTTGTCGGACTCGGCGCCGTTGTTCGCCAGGCCGACGCGGGGCTCCTTCATGCCCATCACGCCCTTCATGTAGGCGTCGCCCATCACGCCGAACTGCACCAGCCAGTCGCTCTGGCAGTCCACATTGGCGCCGCAGTCGATCAGCAGGAAGTAGCCCTTGCCGTTGGGCAGCATGGGTGCCAGGGCGGGACGCTCCACGCCGGGGATGCGGCCCAGCCGGAACATGCCGCCGGCCAGCACCGCGCCCGTGGAACCGGCGGACACAAAGCCGTCCACCTGCTGCTCGCGCAGCTGCAGCATACCCACCACGGTGGCGGAGTTCTTCTTTTTGCGGACGCCCATCACGGGGCTTTCGTCGTTGGTGATGACCTCGGGCGCGTCCACCAGGCTGATGCGGCCGCGGACATCGTCGCAGTCCTTCAGCAGCGGCTCCACCACCTTGAGGTCGCCGCCCAGCACGATCTCCAGGGACGGATCCCTGCGCAGCGCCTCAACAGCCCCTTCGACCGGGGCCTGGGGCGCGTTGTCGCCGCCCATGGCATCCAGGAAAATTCGCATATCGGTTACCCTTCCTCCGTATCCGCGGCGCGGCACGGCTTCCATTCTCAATGACAGTGCGTTTCGGGCACAGTCCCTATTTTAACAGATTTATCCCCGCTTGGCAAGGGAGAAACAGGCGAATTCGTCACCGCAATGCACGGGCGGCGCGCAGCCGCCCGGGCAGCTGCACCAGAAAGCCCGACACGCCCAGCGCCAGGGCGATCATCATGATCTCCACCATGGCGGTTACGCCGGCGGCCAGCCCCTCGGCGTGATTCCCCTGCCCCAGCAGCGACAGGCAGCGGTACAGGCCCAGCCCCGGCACGCAGGGAATGATGGACAACGACACGAAGATGGTGGCGATCATCTGCATCCGCCGTGCCAGCAGCTGGGCCAGGAAGGAGCCGATCAGACAGCCGATGAACATCGCCGCGGCGTCGTCGACCCCGGCAAGATGGTTCATCGTCCAGTACATGGCGTAGCTGAGGCCGCCCAGCACCCCGGCGGGCAGCCAGGAGCGCCGCGGGGCATGCAGCAGCGCGGCAAAGCCGAAGGTGCCGCCCAGGCCGGTCAGCAGCAGATAAAGAAAATCCTTCATGCTCACAGTCCTCCCGGCAAAGCGCTGCACAGCGCGTAGGCGCCGATGGCCCCGACGGCGATCAGCGCGGCGATCAGCAGCGCCATCATGCCGTTGGAGGTGCCGGAGACCATATCGCCCCGCAGCACGTCCTGCACGGCGGTGGTCATGCGGAGGCCCGGCAGCAGGGGCATCATGGCGCCGGCGGCCGTGGGGCTGACCGTACCGAGGCCCGTCAGCCGGGTGAACACGGTGGGCAGCAGCACCGACAGGAACGCGCCCAGCAGCGCATAGGCCAGCGTGCCGATGTGGAACCGCTCCGGCACCGCCGACAGCAGCTGCACCAGCCCCGCCACCCAGAAGGCCGTGAGGAAGTCGATCGGCCCGCCGCCGAACATCAGCGCGAAGCAGCCAGAGGAAAAGGCCGCCGCCAGCACCAGCCGCCAGCCTGTCACGAAGGGACGGCGCTGCCGCAGCTACCGCAGCAGCTCAAGGGTCTGCTCCGGCGTCAGGCGCTCCCGCTCCGCCCGGCGGGAAATGGCGTTGGCCTCGTCCACGCGGGTCAGGTTGGTCATGCTGTCGCGGACGCGCACCACGGCGGTCTCCCGGCCGCCGTCCTCCGCGGGAAAGGAAATGAAAATACCGCTGGGCACGGCGAAGCAGTCCACCCGCGCCAGTCCGAAGGCCGCGCCCATGCGGGTCACGGTCTCCTCCACGCGGTAGGTCTCGCCGCCGTTTTCCATCATGATACGCCCCGCCAGCTCCAGCGCGGCCATGGCGGGGTGGGTGGATCCGGTGTTGTCAGTCATACCTGTTCTCCCCGGGACAGCCGCGCGGGCTTCCCGCTGTCATACTTTACCATCCTATTGTAATCCGCCGCGGCGGCGCTGTCAATCGGAAGCGCGGCGGTGAAAGCCGATCCGGCCGGAGCCCCGTGTTCGGGACCCCGGCCGGCAGGTCGATGACGCGGTTACCGCTTTTCACGCTCCAGGCGGAAGGCCACGGAGCGGCGGAGATAATCCAGATAGCCGTCGTCCCGGCACATGGACTTCTCCGGATTGTCGGAGAGCTTCGCCACCGGACGGCCGTTGACATACTGCAGCTTGATGACGATGTTCAGCGCCGGCTCGCAGGTATCGTTGGAGCAGAAGGTGCCGATGCCGAAGGAGACCTTCGCGCGGTCCTGGAAATAGTCCTGCAGCGCCTGGGCCCGGTCGAAATCGAGGCTGTCGCTGAACAGCAGCGTTTTGCTGTGGGGATCGATGCCGAAGGCGCGGTAATGCTCAATGATGCGGTCGCCCCAGGCGTAGGGATCGCCGCTGTCATGCCGCACGCCGGTGTAGTTGTTGGCCATGGCGCGGTTGAAATCCAGCAGGAACAGCTCCGTGGTCACGGTATCCGTCAGCGCGGTGCCGTTGTCGCCCTGGTACTCGTCGTACCAGTCCCGCATGGCGTAATGATTGGTGTAGGCCAGGGGGATGGAATCGATGCCCTGGTACATCTGCACATATTCATGCGCGTAGGTGCCGATGGGCGTCAGGCCGTATTTCTTCGCCAGATACACATTGGATGTGCCGACGCAGTTCTCCGTTTCCGCGGCGAGGCGGCGCACCATCTCGTCCTCCCACTCCCGGGAGAGGCGGCGGCGGCAGCCGAACTCGGCGAAGCGGAAGGTGTATTTGCCGCTGCGGAAGTCCGCGATCTTGGCGGCGAGGCGCTCCCGGGCGGAGAGCAGCAGCGTGTCATAATCGTAGCGCAGGCGGAAGTACACCTCGTTGACGATCTCCAGCAGGTAGATCTCAAACTGCATGGCGGAGAACAGCGGGCCCTTCACTACAACGCTCAGCTCGCCCGTTTCGCTCAGCCCGGTGCTGACATAATCCCGGATGGGATGCCACAGCCGCAGGAACTCCACATAGTCGTTCTTGATAAAGCGGATGGAACGCAGGTAATCCAGCTCGTCCGCCGAGAAGCTCAGGGAGCAGAGGTGGTCGATCTGCGCGTTGATCTCCTCCAGCATCTCCGGGGTGAACACGACGCCCTCGTTGCGGCACTTGAAATAATACTCGCCGTTCAGGTTCGTGTGCTTGTGGAAGATGACCTGGTCCATGTTGAACTTGTACAGATCTGTATCCAGCAGGGAAATGACGATGGGATCCAGCTTCATCACGATGCCTCCCTCCGTGTTACGCGTTCAGAATGTCGATCTGGCAGCAGCGCATGGTGGACAGCGCGGCCTCGTGGGTCGCGGGCGTCACACCGGCGCAGCAGGCGGCGTTGACGGCGATGGGCGTCTCCGGGAAGTTCGCCTTCAGCAGCAGCGCGTTGCTGACCACGCAGATATCCGTGCAGAGCCCCAGCAGCTCGATGTCGAAATCGTCTCCGCCGGCGGCCTCCCTCAGCAGCTCCGGCAGACGCACGCTGCCGAAGGTGGGCTTTTCCACCACGGTATAAGCGCGACCGGACAGGGCCTCCGCCACCCGCGCGTCCGGCTGCCAGCCGGCGGTGCCGCGGACGCAGTGCGTCACCGGCAGCTTCCGGCCCTCGGCGGTGTTCAGATAATCTGGCGTATGGGTATCCAGCGTCACAAAAAGATCGCCGTCAAACCCGCGGATGCGCTCCGTGACACGGGGCACGACGGCAACCGCTTCCGGGGTACCCAGAGCGCCGTCCACAAAGTCCTTCTGCATGTCCACCACGATCAGAAAATGCTTCATTCCGCTGCCTCCGTTCCGCCGCCGCGGCGCGTATGATGCCTCCCGGGGCGGCGCCGGGAAGCGCGCGGAGAAAATTTTCATTATCATACCCTGTCCACGCCGGTCCGTCAAGGGGCCCGGATTGATTTATTTTTTATTAACCGGGACTTCGCATACCCCTGCGCCGGCCAACCCCATCATACATGGAAAACAGGCTCGCATTCAGCCGCAGGATGTGGTATACTGGGTCCGTGTGCAGCCAAAGATGGAGGAAAACGGAATGTCCATTGGGTGGATACGGCCTTAGCCGCCCGGGAATCCATGCCGCTGCGTACGGAGACCGTCCTTGCCGGCCCGCGGGCCCGGACGGACGGCCATCCCCCGAACACGAAGTGATAATCAGCCTTTATTTCGGAAAGGAGGCGGTCGCTTGAAGCTGTTGACCGTGGTCATCCCCTGCTATAATTCCGCGGCCTATATGTCCAGGGCCATCGAGAGCGTCCTGCCCGGCGGTGAAGAGGTGGATCTCCTCATCGTGGATGACGGCTCCTCGGACGATACCGGCGCGATCGCGGACCGGTACGCGGCCCAATATCCCGACATCGTGCGGGTGGTGCATCAGCCCAACGGCGGGCATGGCGCCGGCCTGAATCAGGGCATCCGGAACGGCCTGGGCATCTACTTAAAGGTGCTGGACTCCGACGACCGGCTGGATCCTGCGTATCTGCCCGGCTTCCTGGATGTGCTGCGGGCCCACAGCACTCCGGAGACTTACCTGGACCTGGTCATCCATGATTATGTCTACGATCGGCCGGAAAAGCAGGCGACCTTTGCCATCGACTACCGTCTGGCGATGCCCGCGAACCGGGACCTGACCTGGGAGACCACCCGCGGCTTTCCATTCTTCTCCCTGTTCATGATCCATTGCATGACCTACCGCATCCAGGTGCTGCGGGACATGGGGCTGGTGCTGCCGGAGCATGTGTTCTATGAGGACAACCTGTACATCTATCAGCCGCTGCCCTATACCCACAGGCTCTGGTACTATCCGAAGAAGCTGCACGGCTACTTCATCGGCCGCAGCGATCAAAGCATCAATGATGCCGTCATTCTGAAGCGGCTGGACCAGGTGACCCGCATCGCCACTCAGATGATCACCACCTACAGGCTGGAGGAGCTGGACCGTCTGCCCCGCCATCTGCGCAATTATATGATCAACAATCTGTGCGGCCAGCTGAGCACCGTGTGCCCCCAGCAGTTCATGAGCGGCGAAAAAGGCCTCGAAATGAATCGGGCCATGTGGCGGCAGATCCACGACTTCGATCCTGCTCTGTACAGGGCCATCCGTCACCGTCTGCTGGGCATGGTCAACTGCCTTCCCGGCAAGGCGGGACGCAGCATCATGGTCTGGTTCTATCATACCGCGCGGGGGATGATGAAGTTCTGAAAGCGGGGCCGCTGCGCGAGCCCATGCAATCCATGGCATAAAAAGCCGGACGAATGAACCTGCGTTTACCGGCATTGGAACACGGATCCGTCTCCTTCACAGGCCCAGGCCGATATTTTCGGCGGCCTGTGATGCAACGGCCATCGCAAAAGTCCTTCTTCCCGCTGTGGTGACAATACGCGGGCCTTCCCCGGATACGCGGCGTCCCCCGGAGCCTTGCGCTCCGGGGGACGCTTTCATTCGCTGACCAGCTCGATGGCGCGGATCTCCGCCTCGCTCACCGTCATGTACGCGGTGTGCTGATGCGTGTAGATCACGAAGCCGGGGGCCGCGCCGCCGGGCTTTTTCACATAGCGGCGGAGCGTGTAATCCACCGGCACGCCGGAGGAGCGCTGTCCCTTCGAGTACCAGCAGGCCAGCTGCGCCGCCTGCTTCAGGGTCGTCTGCGGCACCTCGCCGGTGTGGTGGATGATGACATGGCTGCCTGGCATATCCTTCGCGTGGAGCCACATTTCGTCGCCGTCCGCGCCGGTGGTCAGGCGGTCGTTCTGCGCGGCGTTCTTGCCCACCTCGATCAGGATGCCGTCCGCCGAGCGGTACACGTAGGGTCTGCTCTGGGGCAGCGCGCGGCGCTCCTTCCGGGCGGCGGGCTTGCGGATGTAGCCCGTGCGCATCAGGTCGGCGCGGATCTCCTCCAGCTCGGCCTCGGCGACGCATTTGCCCACGTCCAGCAGCGTGGCCTCCAGGTAATCCAGCTCGGATACGGTCTTCGCCTTCTGCTCCGCGGCGGTCTCCCTCGCGGAGCGCGCCTTCTGATAGCGTTTGAAGTACCGCTGGGCGTTCTGCGCCGGGGTCAGGCGGGTGTCCAGGGGGATGACGACGGTACCGCCGTTCTCGTCGTAATAGTTCGGCAGTTCCACCTGCTCGGGGCCCTTTTTCAGCTGCCAGAGGTTCGCGTTGATCAGCTCGCCCATCAGCCGGTATTCCTCCATGCGGGCAGCGTTGGCCAGCTCCTCCTCCTGCAGCGCCAGCTTGCGCTCGCAGCGGTCGATGTGGCCCTTCAGCAGATGCACGATGGCGGCGCTCTTCTGGCTGATGCGGTCCTTCGCGTCCCGCGCGCCGAAATAGCGCTCCAGCGCCTGGGAGATCCCCGGCACGGGCTCCTGGTACCGCAGATCGCAGCTGAGGTACGGGAAGGCGAACACATCCACCGGATCGCCGACCTCATCCGTCAGCACCCGGGCGTCCGCCAGCTCCGGCAGGCGGCGGATCAGCTCCGCGAGCCGTGACGCCGTTTCCCGCAGGTCCTCCGCGCGGTCGCAGCCGGGCGTCAGCACGCGGAAGGCCAGCTCCCGCGCCGCGGTACCGCTCAGGCCGCTCACCGAGGCGGACAGCGCCTTCTGCAGCGGCACGCTGCCGCAGGCGGCCAGCTTTTCCGCCAGCGCTTCCGCGGTCAGCGTCTACGGGTCGAGCTTGTCCTGCCCAGGCGGCGCCTCATAGAGCAGGCCCGGCTGCACCAGGCGCACGCGGCTCATGTCCGCGTTGACATGGCGCGCCGCCTCCAGGATCCGTCCGCTGCCGTCCGTCAGGATCAGGTTGCTGTGGCGGCCCATGATCTCCAGGATCAGCCGGCGCGGCACGTGGTCGCCCCGCTCGGCCACCACCTCCATATCGATGTGCAGCACGCGGTCGCCGCCCACCTGCCGCACGCCCAGCACGCGGCCGCCCAGCAGCTGCTTGCGCAAAAGCATGCAGAACATCGGCGGCTCCAGCGGATTGGAAAAGCTCGCGTTCGTCAGATGCGCGCGGGCATTGTTCGGCGAGGCGCACAGCAGCACGCGCCGGTTCACGCTGCCGGCGCGGATCAGCAGGATCACCGTATCCTTTTCCGGCTGCTGGATCCTGTCGATGCGTCCGCCGATGATGGCGTCATTCAGCTCGCGGGCCGCGAAGCCCAGCGTCAGTCCGTCCATGGGCATGGGTCGGTTTCCTCCTTTGCGGCCTGCGCCGCGCTTGTCCGGTCACGCCGGACGCGTTACAGATAGTGGTATTTGTTCCTGTTCACCGCCAGGCAGCCCACGGCCAGCAGCGCCGCGCACAGCTCCGCCGCCACCATGGAGTACCAGATGCCGTCGATGCCCAGCACCAGCGGCAGCAGCAGCACGAACGCCACCTGGAACACGATGGTGCGCAGGAAGGAGATCAGCGCGGATACCGGGCCGTTGTTCAGCGCGGTAAAGAAGGACGAGCCGAAGATGGCCACGCCGGAGAACAGGAAGGAGAAGGCATAAATGTGGAAGCCGCGCACCGTCAGCGCGTACAGCGTTTCATCGTAGCCCGTGAACACGGAGGACAGCGGCCGCGCCATCACCAGGGCGAAAAGCACCATCAGCCCGGAGCAGCCGAGGATGATGACCGCGCTGCGCCTCAGCAGGCTGCGCAGCTCGTTCGTGTTGTCCGCGCCGAAGTGGAAGCCCACCACAGGCGCCACGCCCATGGCGTAGCCGATGAAGATCGCCAGGAAGATCATGCTGACATACATCAGCACGCCATAGGCCGCCACGCCGTCCTCCCCCGCGTACTTCAGCAGCTGCGCGTTGTACAGCGCGCTGACCAGCGACATGGAGATGTTGCTCATCAGCTCCGAGCAACCGTTGGTGCAGATGCGCAGCAGCGCCCGGCCGCTGAACCACGGGCGACCCGCGCGCAGCAGGCTGGTGTTCGGCAGAAAGAAGTAGATCAGCGGGCCGAGGCCGCCGACGATCATGCCCGCCACGGAGGCCAGCGCCGCGCCGGTCAGCTCCCAGCCGAGCAGGCCGATGAACAGCGCGTCCAGCGCCATGTTCGTGACGCCGCCGGCCACGGTGAAGGCCAGCCCGAGGTGGGGCTTTTCCGCCGTGGGCATCAGCGACTGGAATTCCATCTGGAAGGAATACGGGATCACGCCGAGGGTACAGATCCGGCCGTAGCGCACGCAGCACTCCAGCAGCTCGCCGTCCGCGCCCATCCATTGGGCCACGGGCCTCAGCAGCAGCTCGCCGAAAAGCGTCAGCGCCGCGCCCAGCGCCACCGTGGTATAGATCAGCATGGAGAAGATCTGATCGGCGCGTTCGCGGTCGCCCTCGCCGAGGGTCTTCGCGATCAGCGCGCTGCCGCCGGTGCCGAACATGAAGCCCACCGTGGAGATGATCATCAGGAAGGGCATGATCAGGTTGACGGCCGCAAAGGGCGTTTTGCCCGCAAAGTTCGACACGAACAGCCCGTCCACCACGCCATAGACGGAGGAAAACACCATCATCACGATGGAGGGCAGCGTGAAGCGCAGCAGCCTGCCGTAGGTGAAATGATCGGACAGGCGGATCGGTTCGGACATGGAAAGCTCCTTTCGGGCACGGCATCGGCGCCGCGGCCTTCAGTATACCACAGACCGCGCCGGAATGGCAACGGGCACGTTACGGATCGGTATTATTTGTGATTTTGTTGACAAACGACCGTTCATGTGCTACCATGGCATCGACCATTTCAGCAAAGGAGGGCTTTCAGATGAAGCTCGAAAACAAGGTTTGTGTCGTGACCGGCGCCTCGTCCGGCATGGGTAAGGTAATCGTGGAGGAATTCGTCAAGGCCGGCGCCCGCGTGGTCGCCGTGGCCCGCCGCAGGGAGCGCCTCGAGGCGCTGGCGGAGTCTCTGAAGGACGCGCCCGGCAAAATCATCCCCTATGTGGGCGATGTGTCGAAGGTGGAAGACTGCGAGGGCATGATCGACGCCGCCGTGGCGCAGTTCGGTCGTCTGGATGTGCTGGTGAACAACGCCGGCGTCATGGATGACATGGCCACCATCGCCAACTTCACCGATGAGAAGTACAACTATGTCATGGGCATCAACGTGTACGGCCCCATGGCCGCGACCCGCAAGGCCGTGAATGTGTTCCTGCAGCAGGGTCAGGGCGGCAACATCATCACCGTGAGCAGCGTGGGCGCGTCCCACCAGGCGGCCGGCGCCGTGTACTGCGCCTCCAAGGCGGCCATCAACGCCATGATCCGCCACACCGCCTTTGTGTACCGCAAGGACGGCATCCGCTGCAACGGCATCGCCCCCGGCGGCATCAACACGGAGATCGCCACCTCCATGGGCATGCCCAATGTGGACGGCTACACCCGCATCCAGGGCGTGCAGGCGCTGATGCCCGGCATGGGCGAAGGCCTCGACATCGCCAACGCCGCGCTGTATCTGGCGAGCGATGAGTCCCGCTTCGTGTCCGGCCAGATCCTGGCGGTGGACGGCGGCTGGACGGCGTTCTGATCGGCACCCGGCTTTCATCCATACAGGCATCAACGGCACAGTCCCCCGCGGGCTGTGCCGTTTTTTCGGTATGCCGGGCATGGTGCGCCGTCAAAAAAAGAGGCCGCCTTTCGCAGGGCGGCCCCTATGGATCAAAGGATGTACGAGTACAGGACGATCCGGCTCCCGGTTCACCAGGTCACCTGCGCGGTCAGGCCGAGATAGCTCAGGGTCTCCGCGGGGCGCAGCACGATCGTCACGTTCTCGCTGGTGCTGATGGCGGACTTGGTCTCCACCATCGCCTCATGCTCGATATTGTACTGCTCGCAGAGGAGCGTGTAGGTCACCGTGTCGCCGATGTGCAGCTCCTCCGCCGCGTCACCGTCCACATCCATGGTGATGACGATATCCTGCGGACGCACGATGGCCACGGCCTCCTCGCCCGCCTGCAGGGTGGCGCCGGCGGAGGTATTCACAGCCGTCACGATGCCGTCCTCGGCGGCCGTCAGCTCCTTGTCGCGGCCGCGGGTCTTCACCAGCAGCTGGCCGCGCCACACGGTGTCCCCCGTGCTGACCGCCAGCGTATCCACCGTGCCGGTGGTGGCGATCTCCACAGCGCCGGCCTGCAGCACGGTGCCAACGCCGACATTGGCGTCCACCTTTTCATCCGGCGTGCGGTACAGGTCCACCGTTTCGCCGATGGACAGCTCGCCGCCGAGCACCTCCAGGCTGTATTCCACACCGTCCAGGTCGAACACGCGGCCGATGGCGCGGTGGGTACCGTCCTTGGTGCAGAAGGCGTACAGGATCTCGCCCTGATGGAGCGTCGTTTCCGCCGCGGTGTCCTACTCCTCCGCCGTGCAGTACACGGTGTAGAGGCTCACGGGCGCGATGCTGATCGTCACGTCCTCCGTGCCGTTTTCCGGCTCCACGGATACGACGGTGCCGTCCAGCGGCGAATAGGTGCAGGTGCAGGCCGCCGTGACCAGCGTCTGACCGGCGGTCACGCTCTGGCCCACGATCACATCGACATCCTCCACCGTCATCGTTTCCTCGGCGGAAACGGAGATGGTGATATCCGCGATGGTGGTCCCTGTCGCCTCACCGGCCAGGGCCGCCGCGGGCAGCAGCAGCGCAAGCAGCAGGCAAATCAATCGTTTCATGCGCTCACCTCGCCGCCACGATCATGTCATCATCAACAGTGTAGCTTTCCTCACCGACGCCCAGCGTCAGCCCTTCGCTGTCCGCGTAGATCGTATAGGAAGAAAGCGGATAGCCTTCCTTGCGCAGGTTGGCGTAAACGCGGCCGCCCAGCTCCATATCCGTGGACACGGACAGCTGCTCGTCGCCCACCTGCACCACGATGGTCTCGAGGCCGCTGTCGGCCAGGGTCTGCATCGCGGCCATGGAAATGTGCCATTTTGCATCCGTTTCATCGGTGGTCAGGGTCAGGCTGTTTTCGCCGGACAGCGCGGCGGAGAACTCACCGCCGGACACCAGGCCGATATCCAGCTGCTCCTCGCCCAGCACCAGCAGGTACATATAGTCGTCTTCCACATCCAGGTCCACCGTGCCGTACAGGGAACGGTCGCCGGTGCCGGAGCGGTGGGAGTCCAGCAGTGCCACGCCGGGGGTGATTTTGCCGGTCAGCAGATCGGAGCCCGTGCCGCCGATGCCCGCCTGGGCCATGCCGCCGGCCAGGTCGCCCTTGCTCATGCCGCCGCCGGGGAAGCCGCCACCGGGAAAGCCGCCGGGGAAGTCGCCGCCCCCGGGAAAGTCACCGCCGCCGGGGGTGTCGCCACCCTCGCCTTCGCCTTCGCCTTCGCCTTCACCTTCGCCTTCACCCTCGCCTTCACCCTCGCCTTCACCCTCGCCTTCGCCCTCACCCTCGCCTTCGCCCTCACCCTCGGAGCCGCCTTCGCTCCCGGTGGAGGAATCGCTGATGGTCAGGTTCAGGGTGGCAGAGGCGGTGGCGCCGTTCGTGGAGGTCACCTTGATGGTATAGGTGCCGGCGCTGAGGCCGGAGATCTGATAGCTTGTGTTTTCCGTGGAATTGATCTTGCTGCCGAAGGAAACGGTATAGCTGGTACTGCCGTCACCGTTCCAGGTGATCGTGACCGTACCGTCCGAAGCGATCGTCAGGCTCCAGGCACCGTTTTCATAGGTGCCGCCGGAAACCTTCAGGTTGGAGATCGTCTTCTGCGTTTCGGAGCTGCCGCCGCCTTCGGTGGGCGTGGCAGTCGGGGTCGCGGTGGGGGTCGGAGTCGCCGTGGGCTCGGAAGTCACGGGGGTGTCGGACGTCGGGGTCCCGGTGGGCGTCGGAGTCGCCGTGGGCTCGGACGTCTCGGTGGATTCGGACGTCGGGGTCCCGGTGGGTGTCGGAGTCGCCGTGGGCTCGGACGTCTCGCCGGTCTCGGACGTCGCCGTGGGGGTCGGCGTCGGCGTCGGCGTAGGGGTCGGCGTCGCCGTGGGTTCGTTGTCGCCGTCATCCGCCAGCGCTGCGAAGCAGAGCGTTACCACCATCGCAAACGCCAGCAGAGCTGCCAGAAATCGACGCATTATTCACTCACCTCATTGTTTTCGGCCGTTGTGTCGCCGCTGCGCTCCGGGCGTTCGCCGCCCTGGAAGCCCTCGGGCATGCTGCTCATATCGGGCATTTCGGTGCCGTCGCCGAAGGAAGGCATCTCGCCGTCCGCGGGCATTTCGGGCATTTCGCCCTGCTCCGCAGTCTCATCGGCGGCTTCCTCAGCGGTCTCATCAGCGGTATCCTCTTCGGCTTCCTCGGGCACTTCCTCCGTCTCCTCCACGGTGGCGATCAGGGCGCTCATGCCGTAGCGGATGGTCTCATCCGGCGTGAAGTCGATATACACGGTATAGGTAGCCTCGCTGCCGCCGGCCTCGGTGCTGCCCACCGCGGAGATCATGGTGATGGTGCCGGGGAAGGTGGTCTCGGTGTGGTTGAACTCCAGGGTCACCTTGTCGCCCACATTCAGCTCGTTCAGGTCGCCCTCGCCGATGCTGCCCTCAACGCGCATCGCGCCTTCGGGATACACATAGGCAATGATGCCGTCCTTCTGCACCTGGCTGCCGGCGCTGACGCTGATCTGGCTGATGACGCCGTCGGTGCCCACATACATATCCTTGCCGGACATATAGTAGCCGTCGAAGGTACCGGTCAGGGTCTCGAACAGCACATCGCCGCGGGACACGGTATCGCCGTCCTGCACATTGATGGACACGATGCTGCCGCTGCCGGTGACGGCGGTGGGATTCTTGCGGGCGATGGTGCCGCTGCCGATCTTCAGCGTGGAGGTGTGATCCTCATCGCGGTACACCAGCACGGTCTCACCGGCAATGAACTCGCCGGAGGTCACCTGGATGGTGTAGTTGATGCCGTCCACGGCGCTGATGGTGCCCTCGCCGGTGCGGGTGGTCTTGTTCTTCACCACCAGATACACCTTCTCGCCCACATGGACGAACTTGGTATCGGTATCGTTGTAGGCGGCGGACACGCTGGCGGACACCGTGTACAGGGTATCCTCCTCGATGTACATCACCGCGCCGTAGCGGGAGGCCACGGTCTCGGCGCTGTCACCGGCCTCGCCGAAGATGCCGGTCACGGTGCCGGCCTCCTCCGCGTAGACCTTGGTGGTCTTGAGGCTCAGCAGCACATCGTCCGCCGTCACCGTTTCGCCGGCCGTCAGGGCCACGGTCTCCACCGTGCCGCCGATGGTCGCGTATACAGGCACGGATTCCTTGCCGGTCACCGTACCGTCGAAGTAGATGCTGTCAGCCATGGCCGCGCCCTGCAGAGCGACGAGTCCGGCGGTCGCGAGCGCCGCGAGCTTCCTGATGTTCATGATGCCACTACCTTTCCTGTTCTGTGTGTGAGTATACGGAGACAGATCAAACCGAACGCAGAGCGTCGATGGGGTTCAGCTTCGATGCCTTGCGGGCGGGAGCCCAGCCGAAGAAGATACCGACCGCCGCCGAGAAGCTGACGCCCAGGGCGATGGCACTGCCGGAAACGACGAAGGTCATGCTCATCACATTGCACATGATGATCGACAGCAGCAGGCCGATGGCCACACCGATCAGGCCGCCGATCATGGAGAGCATGAAGGACTCGATCAGGAACTGCACCTGGATCTGCCACGGAATGGCGCCCAGGGCCTTCTTCAGGCCGATCTCGGTGGTACGCTCGGTCACGGTGGTCAGCATCATGTTCATGATACCGATGCCGCCGACGACCAGGGCGATGGAGGCGATGCCCGCCAGCAGCGCGGACACCATGCCCAGCATCTCCTCCATCGTATCCTCGATGCTGGACATCGTGGTGATGGTGAAGGTGTCGTCCTCATAGGAGAACATGGGATCCATGGCATTCTCGAGGGCTTCCTCCGCCGTGTCGGAATCCACGCCGTCCGCCAGGTACACCGTGAAGGAGGTGACCACGTTGGCGTTGTTCATCTTCAGGGCGGTGGTGTAGGGGATCAGGATATCCGGCGAGCCGGACATCATGCTCATGATGGAGGAGCCCGTTTCATCGGAATCGAAGATGCCCACGATCAGGAAGGGGATGCCCGCGATGGAGATGGTCTCGCCGATGGGGTCCACGCCGTAGAAGAAGCTGTCGATCATATCCTGGTCGATCAGGCACACGAAGGAGGAGTTGTTCTCGTCCACGATGTTCAGCGCGCGGCCGCGCAGCACCAGATCGGGATTCGAGCGGAAGTAGTAGGCGTTCTTGCCGGACACGGAGATCTGCGTCTCGTAGCTGCCGCCGTGGGAAATGCGGGCGGTCAGGGACACGCTGGGCGTGATGCCGTCCACCTCATCCAGCGCGGTCAGCTCGTCGAGGTCCTCGGTGGTCATGCCGCTCTTCAGGTCGCTGCCGGTGACGGAGACCGTTACGGTGCCGGCGCCCATGGAGCTGAAGGAGCTGGTCAGGGAGGCGGAGAAGCCGTTGACCGTGGTGATCAGGGCAATGACGGCGGCGACGCCGATCATGATGCCCAGCATGGTAAGGAAGGAACGCACGCGGTTCTGCACGATGTTCGAGAAGGACATCACGATGCTTTCCTTGATCATGGAAAGGGTGCCGCGGAATTTTTTAAGCATCCTCGGTCGTGCCTCCTTCCGTCAGCACGCCGTCGATGATATGTACCACGCGACGCGCGTTTTTCGCGATGTTCATGTCATGGGTGATCATGATGATGGTGCGGCCCTCGTCGTTCAGTTCCTTGAAGAGGCCCATCACCTGACGGCCGGTGGCCTGGTCCAGAGCGCCGGTCGGCTCGTCGGCCAGCAGGATCGAGGGGTTGCCCACCAGGGCGCGGGCAATGGCCACGCGCTGGCACTGGCCGCCGGACAGCTGGTTCGGATAATGTCCGCGCCTGTCGGACAGGCCGACGCGGTCCAGCATCTCGCGGGCGCGGCGCTTGCGCTCCCTCGGGGGCACGCCGGCGTAGATCATCGGCAGCTCCACGTTCTTCTGCGCCGTCAGCCGCGGCAGCAGCTGGTGGTTCTGGAAGATGAAGCCGATCTCCTCGCTGCGGATATGCGCCAGCTCCTCTTCCGTCATCTCGTCGATCTCGCGGCCATCCAGCACATAGGTGCCGCTGGTGGCCACATCCAGGCAGCCGATGATGTTCATCAGCGTACTTTTGCCGGAGCCGGAGGGGCCCAGCACGGAGAGGTACTCGCCGCGCTCGATGTCCAGGCAGACATCCTTCAGGATGTGCGCCTGCTCCTCACCCATCTGGTAGAATTTGTTGATGCCTTCCATATGGAAGAAAGTCTGCTCTGCCATCAGTTGCCACCACCCGGGAAGCTGCCGCCGCTGGGCATATTTCCGCCGCCGAAGCCGGAGCCCGAGCCGGAGGAGGAGTCACGGCTCCAGCTCCGTTCACTGCTGCCGCCGCCCATGCCGCCGCCATTGATCTGCGTGCTGCCGAAGGTGCCGGACAGCAGCGCGCTCAGGCCGGAGGACTCTGTGGTCGTTTTGGCCACCGCGAAGACCTCATCGCCGTCGTTCACGCCGGAGGTGATCTCCACGTAGTTGCCGTTGGACACGCCCACGGTCACGTTCTTCTGTTCCATGGTGCCGTCGGCGTTCTTCACATACACATAGGCGTTGTTGTCGTTGTCGAAGGACAGGGCGTCCATCTTCAGCACCACCACGTCGTTGGCCTCTTCCTGGGGGATGGTCACCGTGGCCTGCATGCCGGGATACACGCCTTCATCCACATCCACATAACAGCAGGCCGTGTAGTAGGCCACGTTACCGGGAGAGGAGGAGATGTAGTCGATGGTCGCCACGGTGCTTTCGTAGGTCTTTTCGCCGGCCGTGGTGGTCACGCGGCAGCTCTGGCCCACATGCACCTCGGAAATATCGTACTCATCCACGCGGAAGGAAATGCTCATGTGCGTGAAGTCCGCCACCTGCACCAGCTGGGTGTTCATCGTGACGTCGTCATCCTTCTCCACATAAACGCGGTTCACGGTACCGTCGAAATCCGCCGAGTAGGTCTCGCCGTTGGAGAGACGGATCAGCCGGTCGCCCTTCTTGACCTTGTCGCCCTCCTTGACATAAACGGCGCGCACGGTGCCGCTGCCCTGGGCGGAGTAGGTCGTGCTGTCCACCAGCGCCAGCGAGCCGGAGAAGGACAGCGAGTTGGAGATCGTGCCGATCGCCGCCGTATAGCTGTCGTAGCTCACGGTGTATTCCTGCCTGAGCTGCGTCCAGGCGTAATAGCCGCCGCCCGCCAGCACTGCCAGCACGATCAGCAGCGTAAGGATCCTTTTCAGCACGCGCTTCCAGCGCTTGCCCGTCTTCTTAGCCATGATGATGGTTCCCCCAGTTTCTTCGTTCTTTGGGTACAATGGCATCTTACCTGTGCCAGGTGAAAATGCCGTACGGACATTGTGAAGGTTTTGTGAAATCCCGTCACCGGTCGTACTGCCGCATCCTTTTCTTCAATACCTACGGTCTGGCCACGGAGTAGCCGAAGAAGCCCAGCACATCCTGCGCGCGCAGATAGGTGCCGTGGGCGTAGCACACCAGGCCGGCCCGCTCGAAATGCAGGGTGCCGTCCGGGTTGAACAGATCGTCGCGCACCCGCACGCCCACCACCTCGCCGATGAACAGGTCGTGGCTGCCAAGCTCCTGCACGCTGCGCACCCGGCAGGAGAGATATGCCGGACAGCCTTCCACAGCCGGCGCGTACCGCATGTTCAGCGCGGGCATGGTGTTGAGCCCGGCAGCGGCCAGCTTGTCCGCGTCCCGGCCGGAGCGCACCCCGCAGTAGTCCGCCGCGCGGCAATGCGCCTCGTCCACCAGGTTCACCACAAACTCGCCGCTGTGCAGGATGAGGTCGTGGGAGTACCGGCTTTTCTTGACGGACACGGAGACCATCGGCGGATCGGAGTTCACCGTGCCGCACCAGGCCACGGTCAGGGCGTTGGGGCGGTCGTTTTCCCCGGTGTCCCGGCAGGAGACCAGCACCGCCGGCACGGGGCTCAGCAGCGTACAGGGGTCAAAGGTACGGTAGTCGCTCATCGTTCATTCTCCGTTCTTTTTCCCGGACGCCCCCGGTACGCATTTCGTCCTTCCTTTTCGGGGAAAAATGTGTATAATGGGATTACGGTCCGGGACAGGACTGCGATGGTCATTCTATCCCGGGCCTGTGAATTGTCTGTGAATTTTCCCGCGGGAAGCGCCGCTTCCCGCGGGTCTCATGAAACGGAGTGACGCTATGCCCCGCCGCTATCGTCCCAGGCACGCCGCCGTCAGCCACAGGACCCGCCGCCGCGGCTCGCTGCTGCGCGTTCTCGGCATCCTGCTCCTGCTGCTGGTGCTGGCCTATCCCTTTGCGGAGACCCGTCTGCTGCAGGTGGAATACACCTCCGTCACCTGCTCCGATCTGCCCTCCGATGTCAGCCGGCTGCGCATCGTGTATGTTTCCGATATCCACGAGGGCTTCTTCTATTCCCAGAGCGAGGTCGACAGTCTGGTCCGCAAGATCAACAGCCTGAACGCCGATCTGGTGCTGCTGGGCGGCGACTACGCCACCGATTCCGACAGCGCCATCACCTTCTTTGAAAATCTGCCGTCCATCTCCGCCCGCTACGCCGTATACGCGGTGCTGGGCGAGGATGACCGCAGCCTGCCGGAGAGCAACCTTCCGCTGCTGAAAACGGCCATGTCCCGCAAGAGCATCACACCACTGGTGAACAGCGTGGAGTCCGTGCGTATCGGCAGCGGCTCCACCATCTACATCGCCGGCATCGACGATGTGACCAACGGCTCGCCGGATATCGCCTCCGTGGCCGGGTCGGTCAAAGAGAGCGACTTCGTGATCCTCATGTGCCACAATCCCTCCGCCATCACGAGCATCCTGCAGCAGAGCAGCTCGGACGGCCACCGCTCCTGGTTCGACCTGGGCCTGTTCGGCCACACCCACGGCGGGCAGATCCTGCCGCTGAGCAGCCTGATGCCCTCCACCTCCGGCGTACAGTCCAGCTATGTGTCCGGCTGGACGACCGCCAACAGGATCCCGCTGCTGATCTCCCACGGCGTGGGCACCTCCACCGTACCCATCCGCCTGTTCTGCCGGCCGCAGATCCATGTCATCACCGTCACCAGCTCATAAGATGTAGTTACTACTCAACCCCCAGGAATTGTCAAGGGGCCGCAGCCCCTTGACATTAATCCGCAATGCCGGCTTTGGCGGCACGAGGACTCTTTTTGCGGAGCATCGCTTGCGATGCGGGAGCAAAAAGAGCTTCCTTGCGGATTTTGCGGCCGGGAGCGTAGCGACCAGCAAAATCCGTTCTACTACTCAAACCGCAGGTTTGAGTAGTAACAGCAGCCCTCCTGTCCCCCTTCCTTCCCGCCGTCTCCCGCGCAACGGTTGACAAAAGCCGCTCCGGGCTGTAAAATAAGGCTGTGGCAGGCCCCGTTAGACAAATTGGTCAGAGTCCCTGGTCTCTAAAACCGGAGTGCCGAAAGGTTGTGGGTTCGAGTCCCACACGGGGTGCTTGAAAGGGAACCGTTGATTTTTCGGCGGTTCCCCTGTTTTTTGGTGGTCTTTCAGAAAGCGGTTTGCGGAGACGCCCTCTCCTTCAGATCAAGCGTGGAATACGCACGGTAAGGGGGCCGGGCAGTAACACACCCATCCCCTACCCTCTCCTCCACGTGAATGACATAACGCTTGAAACACCGGGCCGGATGGTGTATAATAACGGAACAGTCTGGGACAGGCAGACTGCAAATCAACCGAGGAGGTTATGGAATGCCCGGCCTGTACAGAGTCAGGGTATGCGCCGTCGGCACCGAGGAGGATATGCTCCTGCTGAACCGCACCCTGCTTGAAAATGTGGACGAATTTGAGATCCCGGAGGACCGCCCGCCCTACTCGCTGAAGGAGCTGCATGACGCCGTGCTGCGCTATGCCGTGTACGAGAAGGGCGAGGGCAGCTCGATGGTTTACGCGATGATCACGCCCCACGCGTTCGGTCACGCGGATAAGATCACCTTTGATATGCTCCGGCTGGATGATACGCTCTACGCCGCGCTCTTTGCCTACGAGTGCGCGGACGGCTTCCAGCAGGAGGACTGGCTGCGGCTGCACAAGCGCTGCGGACTGCTCCCCTTCTTCGCGCTGTACGCCGGCGCCGATTACGCGCAGCCCAAGGGGGAAATGAGCTTCTGCAACGGCCAGGTGACGGACAGCTGGAACCGCATGGCCGCCGCCTGGATGTATCTGTTCGAGGATTACGAGGCCGGCCTGGTGGATGAGGACGCCGTGGCCCGGCTGAAGGAGATCGAGCAGCGGCTGACAGACACCGCCATCGATACGGAGGACGGCGTGGCCGCGCTCCTGACGACCTGCCGCGACAATCTGGAGCAGTGCGCCGCGGGCCTCACCGTTACGGGCGCGCAGCTGCGGGCCGCCGTGGACGCGCACGATTTCCCGCTTCAGCTGAAGCTGCAGAGGTCGGTGGCCGACGCGCTCCTGTGGGACTGCGCGCGCAACGCCCGCCGTCTTGCCTGCCTGGATTACACCCTGGAGTCCTGGCGGAACCGCGATCAGAACAGCCTGTTCTGAGCCATTTTCCGCCGGACGGCAGGAATCCGCCGCCCGGGCGGCGAATCAATCTGTAACGCAATGAAGTGTGCTTACGCGGAGAGGAGGCTTCCGGCATGACGCATGTGATGCACTGGCCGCGTCTGGTGTTCCTTTGCCTGCTGCTGGCTGTCGTCTTCACCGTGGCCAACGGCTGGGTGCAGAACCGCACCGCCGAGCTTTCCGCCGAGGAGACGCAGCTGTATGTATCGAAATCCCAGCTGGAGAGCGAAGGCGAGGATCTGACGGCCGATATCGCCAAAACATCGACGTCCGCCTATATCGAATCCACCGCGAGGGCGGAGATGCAGTTCATCAATCCGGGCGAGCTGCGCTTCTCCTTCAGCAATCCGGACGCCCTTTATACCGAGTCGGAGGCGGAGCATGCCATCCGGCTTGAGCTGAGTGCCTATTGACGGGAGTGCCATGCGCTTCCGTTTTTTGCAACCATCAATTTCCTGCGGGAGGGATCGCCCATGAGAGCGGCAGTGATCGGGATCGGCTCCAACTCGGTGCGTATGCTTGTGTTTGACCTGGAGAACGGCACCGCCCTGCGGCTGCGGCGCGACCGCGAGGGCACACGGCTCTTCGCGGGGCTGGACGCCGAAAGGAATCTTTCCGCGGAGTCCATGGAGAAGACCGTGGCCGCCGTGGCCCGCATGGCCGATGACGCCCGGGCCGACGGCGCGGAGGAGGTGCGGCTGTTCGCCACCTCCGCCACCCGCGACGCCGCCAACCGTGAGGCCTTCGCGCAGCTGCTGCGGGAGCGGGCCCGGGTGGAGCTTGAGGTCTGCTCCGGCGACCGGGAGGCCGCGCTGTCCTTCCTGGGCGCCACGGACGGCGGCTTCTCCGGCGTCATCGATATCGGCGGCGGCTCCACGGAGGTCGTGACCGGCCGCGGCACGGCGCTGGACCGGGCCTTCTCCTGCCAGATGGGCGCTGTGCGGCTCTCCCGGCAGCTGCCCGTCACCTGCCCCGCCGACACGGAGGCGGTCCGTGCCCTGGCCGCGCGCCTGCTGGAGGAAAAGCTGGCCTCGCTGCCGGACGCGCCGCTGCCGGAAAGCTGGTTCGGCACCGGCGGTACCTTCACGACCCTCGCCGCGCTGGTGCTGAACACGCCCTGGGAGGACCGCTCCCACCTGCACGGCACCGTGCTGACCCGCGAGGCGGTGGACGCGCTGATGCTCCGCCTGGCCGGCATGACGGTCGCCGAGCGTCTGACGCTGCCCAGCCTGCAGCCCAACCGCGCCGATATCATCGTGCACGGCATCTGCATCCTCTCCGCGGTGATGGAGCGGCTGGACATCCGCTCCCTGCGCGTCAGCGAGTACGGCAATCTGGACGGCTATGTGGCCGACCACTACGGCGTTACGATGACGGGGAAAGCGTAAACCGTGACTTTTGCCGCCTTCCTCATTGACTTTCGCGTCAAAAAAAGGTATCATAAGCCTGTTGAATATCCCACCTGAAACGGAGGTTTACAGCATATGAAGAAGCCCGTTGTACTGATCGTGATGGACGGCGTCGGTGAATCCAGTGATCCGCTGGGCAACATGGTCATGCGCGCCACGACCCCGACCCTGGATGACCTGAAGGCCAACCATCCCTGGCGCACCATCAAGGCCAGCGGCAAGGCCGTCGGCCTGCCCACGGATGACGACATGGGCAACAGCGAGGTCGGCCACAACGCCCTCGGCTGCGGCCAGATCTATTCCCAGGGCGCCCAGCTGGTGAACGAGTCCATCCTGTCCGGCAAGATCTACGCTTCCGCCACCTGGAAGAAGCTGATCGCCAACGTGCTGGAGCATGGCAGCACCCTGCACTTCCTGGGCCTGCTGTCCGACGGCAATGTGCATTCCAACATCAGCCACCTCATTGCCATGCTGAAGGAAGCCAAGGTCGAGGGCGTCAGGACCGTGCGCGTGCATACGCTGCTGGACGGCCGTGACGTGCCCGCCACCTCCGCGCTGGAGTATATCGCCCAGCTGGAGGATGTGCTGGCCGGGCTGAACGACGACAATTTCGACGGCCGCATCGCTTCCGGCGGCGGCCGCATGACCATCACCATGGACCGCTATCAGGCCAACTGGCCGATGGTCAAGGCCGGCTGGGACGTGCATGTCCACGGCGAGGGCCGTCAGTTCGCCACCGCGAAGGAGGCCATCGAGACCTACCGCGCCGAGACCGGCTGCATCGACCAGGATCTGCCCGCCTTCGTCATCGCGGAGAAGGGCAAGCCCGTGGGCGCGATGGAGGACGGCGACAGCGCCATCCTGTACAACTTCCGCGGCGACCGTGCCCAGGAGATCTCCCTCGCCTTTGACGGCGACGCCTCCTTCGACAAGTTCGACCGCGGCGTGGTGCCGCAGGTGATGTATGCCGGCATGCTGGAGTATGACGGCGACCTGAAGATCCCCCACAACTATCTGGTGAATCCGCCGGAGATCCGCCACACCCTCACCGAGCTGCTGGTGGAGAACGGCATTAAGGAATACGCCTGCTCCGAGACCCAGAAGTACGGCCATGTCACCTATTTCTGGAACGGCAACCGCTCCGGCAAGGTGTCCGAGGCGCTGGAGGATTACGACGAGGTGCCCAGCGATGTGCGCTCCTTCGACGAGGCCCCCTGGATGAAGGCCACCGAGGTCGCCGACCTGGTCATCGCCGCCATCGAGAGCGGCAAGTACGGCTTCATCCGCTGCAACTTCCCCAACGGCGATATGGTCGGCCACACCGGCAACCTGCTGGCCACCGAGATCGGCGTGGAAGCGGTGGATCTGCAGCTGGCCCGCATCCGCAAGGTGTGCGACGAGTGCAACGCCATCATGCTGGTGACCGCCGACCACGGCAACGCCGACCAGATGCTGGAGAAGAACAAGAAGGGTCAGGTGGAGGTCCGCACCGCCCACAGCCTGCGCCCCGTGCCCTTCATCATCTACGACAAGGATGAGAAGCACGAGATGAAGGACGACCCCGATTACGGCCTGAGCAATGTGGCCGCCACCGTGGTGGAGCTGCTGGGCCTGAAGCCCTATGACTGCTGGCGCGAGTCCATGCTGAAGTAAATTGCGATCCTCTTTCCCGCCGTCTTCGGACGGCGGGATTTTTTGCGCGTTGGCGTCCCGCGCGGAATCGCTTATACAGCCATGTTCCCGAACAGGCGGGAAACAAAGCTCGGATACGATGACGGAATGCTTTTCCGAAAGGATGGGCCGAAAAGCGCTTTTTTCTGATTGCGGTCAAAATGGTGGCCAAACATCCCTCCGAAGCAAAGTAAAAGCCCCGCAAACCATTGATTTGCAAGGCTTTTTACAAGTGCTGATGACGGGACTCGAACCCGTACGCCATAGGCAGGGGATTTTAAGTCCCCGGTGTCTGCCATTCCACCACATCAGCGAACGGTTCCATTATAGCCATCACGGCGATGAATTTCAAGGCTTTTCGGATCCGGTTTTATCCGGCAGCGGAAGAAGTGTGTTAGCGCTCAGGCCCCTTTTTTACTGTGTGTGTTCCACACTTGATCTGAAGGAGGAACGGGAATTACTTTCCGCGCGGCGGAAAGTAACAAAGGCCGCCGGGACACAAATCAGA
>R14__coassemble_360_pt1 | contig 34653 bp, 32 predicted proteins | sample R14__metabat2_high_PE_015 | metagenome-assembled genome bin R14
AGATCTTCGGGGTGGAGGCCGCCAGCGCGGGCACGGCGAGCAGCGTCAGCAGACAGAGCAGGGGAAAGAGCAGCTTCAGCTTCATGTTTCGATCATCCTTTCGGCGGTGATGCGGCGGATCATTCCTCCGCCATGTTTTCCGTATAGCCCACGCCGATGAGCGAATTGACGGCGCGGACGAATTTCTTCTTTTTCCAGGTGGCCAGCTTGTTGATCATGCGTCCGCGGAACACCAGGGCCATGGTGTTGCCGCCGTCGAGGTTCAGCGCCTCGGTGACGCCGTGCTCCAGCATGATGCCCGCCACGTGCCACAGGTCGCAGCCGGCGCTTTCGGTCATGCGGCCCTGCACCGAGACCAGCAGATAGTGGTTCGGCTCGATCATGCCCAGGGCCTGCCGCGGCTCCCTGCTCTTGTAGTAGCCGGAGAGCATCAGCTCGGACATCTCGCCGTCGCGGATGATGATGGGCCCGAAGCACCACACGTTGATGGCGCCCATGTCCAGCAGCTCCTGCGCGGTGTATTCCGTGGCGGTGTACACCTTCAGTGAGCCGTCCGCGTACTGGGCCATCACATCGAGGTTCGGCAGACTGCGGGACTGCTTCGACGAGGTCTTGTCGCGGATGATGACGCCCTCGCGGATGATGGTGCCGACCGTCTTTTTGTTGTACACGCGGTCGCCGTAGAAATCATCGGAAAAGGCGAGGACCATGTTGTTGTCCGTGGCGATGTCATAGGGATAGCGGAACTTCGTGCCGGGCCTGTCCGGGTTCGTTTCCACGGTGCGCAGCCGCTGCTCCCCGCGGACCCAGATCTCCGTCTCGAACCAGATCAGCGGCACGGAGCTGTCCTCCCGCCGGGTGATGACCACCTTCAGGTCTCTGCTGATGTAGACCCACAGGCCGCCGTCATCGTTCTCGTACACGAACTCCTCATCCGAATCCTCCGGCAGGAAGCCGGCGTCGTCCGTCGACGGATAGTCGACCTCGGGCGTAGGCGCGGGCGTGGCGTAGGGCGCGGGCGTCTGCAGCGGCGCGCGCAGGGCGCTGTCGGAATACAGCACGGCGGCGTCGGCGGGGGACAGCTCGCCGGTCTCCTCCAGGCCGTTCACCCGCTGGAACCAGCGCACCACCTCCGCGGTGTCCTCCGTGAACTTTTTGGTGAAGCTGTTTTTGGAATAATAGCCCAGCTCGTAGAGGCGCTTCTTCATGGTCGCGACGTCCGCGCTGCTGTCGCCGACGGACAGGGTGACCTCCTCCGCCGCGGCGAAGGGGAGCGCGTCCGGCAGCACCGGGGCGAAGAGGCTCAGCAGCAGGAGCCAGCAAAGCAGTCTGCGTTTCATGGTGGTGACCGTCCTTTTCCGACCGGCTTGTCCGGTCTGTTCCATCATATCATAAATCGGGCCGGGGCTCAAGTGTTTTGCGTTTTTCAGCCCCGTCGGCTGGATCTTGCTGATTTTTTTGACCTCTTTTTGACCGGAACCGCCGTCTTTCCCGCCGCAACGGCTTGCGATTTCATATTCCGTGTGTTATACTGAACATGTAACACAACGGAAGGAGGCGTACCATGCGGGCCAGTGAACGGCAGCTGACGCTTGAGGAGAGCGAGGTCAAGCCCAACCGCTACGCGACCACAGCCATGCAGCTGATCGCGCTTGCCATTGCGGGGATGCTTCTCCTGAACGAAACGGATATTTTTCTGGTGGCCAAGGGGCCCATGCGGATCGGTACGGGCGTCAGCATGGCGGTGCTGATCCTGACCTCCGCCGTCATCCAGGTGGCGGGGCTGCAGAGCCGTCCCCGGACCAAGTATGTCATCATGGGGGTCATCATTTTCGTCAGCATCGTCATCGGCGTGACGCTGTACGTGCACACGGTGCTGGTGGCCGTGCTGCCGATGCTCATCGCGGCGCAGTATCCCTCCCGGCGGATCGGCTATCAGGCGCTGGCCGGGAGCATCGCGTGCGCGGTGCTGTCACCGCTGCTGGCCTATCTGCTGGATCTGCTGGGCTACGATTTCTACCGGTATGTGCTGACGCTGGGCAATATTCCCGGCGCGGCGGAGCTGGCGCTGAACAGCGAGCCCACCGCGCGCGGCGCCGCGCTGCTGGCGCTGTATACCTCGCTGCCCAACGCCTGCATCCTGGTGGCGTTCTATCCGCTGCTGTACAGCGTCAACCGCCACGGCGAGGAGCGCCTCCGCAATCAGCTGCAGGTGCTGCACATGGGCCAGTCCGACGCGCTGACCGGGCTGAAGAACCGTCACTGCTTCATGGAGCTGCTGGATACGCCGCGGTTCACCGCCGGCTGCCGGGAGAGCGTGCTTTGCCTGTATATGGATGTCAACGGTCTGCACCGGCTGAACAACGAGCGCGGACATGACGCCGGCGACGCCATGCTCCGCAGCGTGGCGGAGGCCCTGCGCCGTCAGTTCGGCGATGAGGACACCTACCGCATCGGCGGCGATGAGTTTGCCGCCATGGTGCGCGATCTGCCGCCCCAGGAGGCGGATGTGCGCGGGGATATCATCCGCCGCGAGCTGGCGGGCCAGGGATATACGGTGGCCATCGGCATCGAGGCCGCCACGGTCCCCTGCAGTCTGACGCCGCTGGTCAGGGCGGCCGAGGCGAAAATGCAGGATGACAAGAAGGCTTATTACCGGAGAATCCGGGAGGAAGCCGCCGCCTCCGGCGGAACAGAAGCGGAGGAGGAGCGCGGATGAAGCACACGATGGACCGGGTCCGGCGCTATATGTACGACCAGACCATCGACCTGAACGAGCGCCTCAGCTACTTCTTCGTGGCCATCGGTATCGTTGCGGCGCTGCTGGGTGTGCTGATCTGCCTGCTCAGTCATACCTCGGTGTGGGGGACCATGGCGACCGGCGCCATCGCCCTGGGCGCGCCGCTGCTGGTGTCGCTGTCGCAGCATTTCAAGTGGCTGAGACGGCGCTTCGGCAATGCCATCGCCGTGGGCATCGCGGTGCTGATCCCCGTCGTGTGGCTGCAGTCCGGCGGTACCACCGGCGGTGTGAGCATCTGGTTCGTGTATGAGCTGTTCTACATGGCGCTGTTCACTACACCCAAAAAGCTGCCGGTCTATCTGGTCCCGGCGCTGCTGCTGCAGGGCGCCTGCTTCGCGGTGGAGGCGCTGAGGCCGGAATGGGTCTTCCAATATGCCACGCAGGCGGACCGCTACATCAGCATCATCGGCAGCATCGTGGTCGTCAGCACCACCATCATCGCGACGGTCATCGTGCAGAAGGACCTGTACATGCACGAGCGCCGGCTGCGTGACCGCACGGAGGATTATGTCGAGGAGTTCGTGACCTCCGTGGCCGCCATGATCGACGCCAAGGACAGCGATACCGGCAGCCACTCGAAGCGCGTGGCGCAGTGCTCGGCCGACCTGGCCCGGCGCCTGGGCATGACGGAGGACGAGGCCGCCAACATCTATACCGTCGGCCTGCTGCATGATATCGGCAAGCTGGCCGTGCCGGACAATATCCTCACCAAGCCGGGCCGGCTGACGGATGAGGAATACGCCATGATCCGCCGTCATCCGGCGGTGGGCGGCGAGCTGCTGGCCGGCTTGGAATCCATCGCCCATGTGAAGGAGGGCGCCCTGTACCATCACGAGCGGTACGACGGCGGCGGCTATCCCTTCGGCCTGGCGGGGGAGGAGATCCCGCTCTTCGCGAGGATCATCTGCGTGGCGGACAGCTACGACGCCATGTCCACCACCCGTGTCTATCAGCGGAAGCGCTCCCGGGAGGACATCATCGGCGAATTCAGGCGCTGCCGCGGCAGGCAGTTCGACCCCTGGGTCACGGATGTGTTCGTACGCATGCTGGAGGAGGGCTATACTGTCCGCGAGGACGCGGAGATTACGGCTTAACCCCCGGGAATTGTCAAGGGGCCTCAGCCCACTGACTTTGATCCGCGGAGCGGGAGGATACAATGCCCGCGAAATTCCGCAATTGACATTTGCCGCATTGTAGGCTAAAATAAACCCGCGGCGATGAAGGGAAGCGCGTCCGCGCGGTCCGCCAAAGAGAGGGAGGCCCCGGCTGAAAGCCTCCCGCGGACAACGGATGAAGGACACCCCGGAGCCCATGCGGAGAGATCCGCACGCCTGTCCGGCGTTATCGGGACTTGAGGCGCCTCCGGCCCGACCGGAAGCGCGAAGCACGGGTGGCACCGCGAAGTCTATTCGCCCCATGCAGCTTTGTCTGCGTGGGCTTTTTTACTGTTTTTGCGGCCGGGACCCGGCATTGAAGGAGGAAAATACGGATGAAGATCCAGGCCCCCAGGGGAACCAAGGATGTGCTGCCGACGAACAGCTACCGCTGGCAGTATGTTGAAAGCAGAATGCGCGCCGCAGCGGCCGCAGCGGGCTACCGCGAGGTCCGCACGCCCGTGTTCGAGCACACCGAGCTGTTCCAGCGCGGCGTGGGCGAGACCACGGATGTGGTGCAGAAGGAAATGTACACCTTCAAGGACAAGGGCGACCGTTCCATCACCCTGAAGCCCGAGGGTACGGCCGGCGCCGTGCGCTGCTTCCTGGAGAGCGGCCTGTGCGGCGAGGCGCTGCCCTGCAAAATGTATTATCTGAACGCGCCCATCTTCCGTTATGAGGCGCCCCAGTCCGGTCGTCTGCGCGAGCATCACCAGTTCGGCCTGGAGTGCTTCGGCGCGCAGGACGCCACGGCGGACGCCGAGCTGATCCTGCTGGCGTACAATCTGCTGAGCGGCCTGGGCGTGAAGAACCTGTCCGTCAACATCAACTCCATCGGCTGCCCGAAGTGCCGTCCGCAGTATCACACGATGCTGAAGGAGTATCTGGCGCCGAAGGTCCCCTGCCTGTGCGAGACCTGCCGCGGCCGCTACGAGCGTAACCCGCTGCGCGTGCTGGACTGCAAGGAAAAGAAGTGCCAGGAGCTGGTGGCCGACGCGCCCTCCATGCTGGATGTGCTGTGCGATGAGTGCAGGGCGCACTTCGAGCAGCTGCAGGCCTGCCTGAGCGCCGCCGGCGTGCCCTATCGGGTGGACAGCCGCATCGTCCGCGGCCTGGACTACTACACCAAAACGGTCTTCGAGCTGATCACCACCACGCCGGACGGCAACCTGACGGTGTGCGGCGGCGGCCGGTACGATCATCTGGTGGACCAGCTGGGCGGTCAGGAGACCCCGGCCGTCGGCTTCGGCATGGGCATCGAGCGCGTGCTGATGCTGCTGGACAGCGAGGGCGTCGTGATCCCCGAGCCGGAGCAGTACGAGGTGTTCGTGACCTACATGGGCGACGGGCGCCTGGCGGCCTTCAACCTGGTGCAGCAGCTGCGCCGGGAAGGCGTGCGCGCGGACATGGATCACTGCAGCCGCAGCCTGAAGGCCCAGTTCAAGTATGCCAACAAGGTCCACGCCCCGGTGACCGCGACCCTCGGCGACGACGAGATCGCCTCCGGAACCGTGCGGCTGAAGAATATGGCCGACGGCGAGCAGACCACCGTGCCCCAGGCGGAATGCGCCGCGGCGGTGCGGGCCATGCTCAACGCGAAATGACGGATGAATAAGGAGATGCCAACCATGCAGAACCGTACCCATACCTGCGGCGAGCTCCGCCTGAGCGACGCCGGCAAGAAGGTCCAGCTGTCCGGCTGGATGGAAAATGTGCGTGTGGTCAGCGCGAACCTGGCCTTCGTGGTGCTGCGCGACTTCTACGGTACCACCCAGATCGTGGTGGAGACCGAGGACATGATGGCAGCCGTGAAGGGCCTGAACAAGGAGAGCACCATCTCCGTGACCGGCACCGTGCGCGAGCGCGACAGCAAGAATCCCAAGCTGCCCACCGGCGACATCGAGGTCGTGCCGGAGAAGATCGAGGTGCTGGGCCGCTGCCGCTACAACGAGCTGCCCTTCCAGGTGACCCGCAGCCGCGACGCCGACGAGGCCATCCGCCTGAAGTACCGCTACCTCGACCTGCGCAACCCCGATGTGAAGAAGAACATCATCATGCGCACGAAGGTCGTGCAGGAGCTGCGCCAGGCCATGTGGGCCCATGATTTCCTGGAGATCACCACGCCCATCCTGACGGCCTCCTCTCCCGAGGGTGCCCGCGATTACCTGGTGCCCGCCCGCAAGCATCCCGGCATGTTCTACGCGCTGCCCCAGGCGCCACAGCAGTTCAAGCAGCTGCTGATGACCTCCGGCTTCGACCGCTATTTCCAGATCGCCCCCTGCTTCCGTGACGAGGACGCCCGCGGCGACCGCAGCCCCGGCGAGTTCTACCAGCTGGATATGGAGATGGCCTTCGCCTCCCAGGAGGACGTGTTCGCCGTGCTGGAGGACGTGCTGCCGCCCATCTTCGCGAAGTACGGCAAGTACAACATCGCCTCCTCCGCGCCCTTCCGCCGCATTCCGTATCTGGAAGCCATGGAGAAGTACGGCAGCGACAAGCCCGACCTGCGCATCGACCTGACCGTGACCGACGTGACGGACCTGCTGGGCGATGTGGGCTTCGGCCCCTTCGAGGGCAATGTCATCAAGGCCGTGCCCGTCACCGGCTTCACCTGCACCCGCAAGCAGATCGACAAGCTCTGCGCGGATGTTGAGGTCGTGGCCGGCAGCAAGCCCTACTGGTTCAAGCTGGACGAGAAGGGCGAGATCAGCGGCGGCATCGCCAAGTTCCTCCAGGGCAAGAAGGAAGAGATCATCGCCGACCTGAACCTCACGCCCAACACCTTCGTGGCGCTGTCCGCCGGCAAAAAGACCGCCGCGCAGAAGACCGCCGGTGTGCTGGTGAAGCAGCTGGGCGCTCTGTGCCCGGCGCACATGGATACCGAAAAGTATGAGTTCTGCTGGATCGTGGACTTCCCGATGTATGAGATCGGTGAGGAAAGCGGCGAGCTGGAGTTCTGCCATAATCCCTTCTCCATGCCCAACGGCGGCCTGGAGGTGCTGAAGCAGGCGCAGACCGGCGAAACGGACCCGCTGTCCATCACCGCCTTCCAGTACGACCTGGTGTGCAACGGCGTGGAGCTGTCCTCCGGCGCCGTGCGTAACCACGATCCCGAGATCATGATCGAGGCCTTCAAACTGGTCCGCCTGGGCGAGGAGGACGTCAAGGCCAAGTTCCCGGCCATGTACAACGCCTTCTGCTACGGCGCGCCGCCCCATGCCGGCATCGCTCCCGGCGTCGACCGCATGGTGATGCTGCTGGCGGGCGAGGATTCCATCCGCGAGGTCATTCCGTTCCCCATGAACAAGAATGCCCAGGACGTGATGATGGGCGCTCCCGGCTATGTGGAGCAGAAGCAGCTGGATGAGCTGCACATCGCCCTGGTGAAAGATGAAAAGACCGAAGGCTGACCCTTGTCAAGCTGTGGAAAATCTGTTATACTAACAGTGATTACCTCAAGGAGGTGCAACGAATATGGCTAAGAAGGATAACGAGAACATGGAAGTGCAGGCGGACATGGAGCCCAGCAATTCCATCAACTACGCCAACGAGGTGGTGTCCACCATCGCCGGTCTCGCGGCCGCCGAGGTCGAGGGCATCGCCGGCATGTGCTCCGCCAACGGCAGCCTGCTGTCCAAGAAGAGCAGCCTGACCAAGGGCGTGAAGGTCGAGGTCGGCAGCGAGGAAGCCTCCGTGGACCTGTATATCAGCGTGGAGTACGGCGCTTCCATCCGCAAGGCGTCCCAGGATGCCCAGGAGGCGGTTCGCAAGGCCATCGAGAGCATGACCGGTCTGCATGTCGTCCGCGTGGATGTGCATGTGCAGAGCGTCAGCTTCGAGAAGGAGAACAAGACCCTGGAGGCCGGCCGCGAGACCGCGGTGCTGTCCTCCGGCGAGAAGACCGAAGCGTAAAAAGCTTCCGAACGATGACAAAGGCTGAAGGAGGTCGCGTAGCATGAAAATCAGAGTTCTTGACCGTATCCTGGTGTGTATTGCCGGCCTGGTGCTGATCTGCCTGTGCGGCTGTCTGATCGCTCAGGTGCTGTTCGGCGTACCGGTTTCCACCATCGTGACGGACTATATCAACGGCCTGACCGACGGCGTCCGGGTGGCGGTGATCTCCGTTTCGCTGGTGCTGCTGGCGGCCATCGGCCTGTACTGCTTCCTGCTGCTGTTCCGCCGCCGTGCCGGCAAGCGCGGCTTTGTGACGCAGGAGACCGACAACGGTGATGTGCACATCGCCATCAAGGCCATGGAGACCATGGTCGCCAAGTGCGTGGAGCATCATCCCGAGATGAAGCTGACCCATGTCAACATCGATCCCATCAAGGGCGGTGTGGACGTGTTCGTGAAGATCTCCCTGGCCTCCGGCGTCAGCATCCCGCTGGCGGTGGGCGCGCTGCAGCGCGAGGCCACCCAGTATCTGACCGCCTGCTCCGGCGTGGATGTCCGTGACGTGTGCGTGCAGGTCGAAACGAACAGCAACACCGCGCCCAACTGCCCCTACCTGGTGCCCGAGCTGCTGCTGCCCCGGGAAACGGCCGCCGAGGAGCCCCGTGACGAGCGTCCCGCGCATCAGCGCATCTTCGGCCGCGAGCAGGAGCCGGTGACCGGTCCCGAGCCCGCGCCTGTGCAGCCCGAGGTCCCCACGGAGGAGAAGCCCGCCGAAGAAAAGCCCGCTGAGGAAAAGCCGGTTGAGGAAACGCCCGAAGTGCCCGAGGAAGCTCCGGCCGAGGAGCCTGCCGACGAGACGCCCGCTGTGGACGAGACCATCGACGAGAAGATCACCGCCGCGGCCGAGGGCATGAGCGCCACGGCCCTGGAGGATCTGATCAGCCAGGCCGGTCACACCGCGTCCGAACCGGAGGAATAAGATGAAATCTTTCAGTGAGGCGCTCAGCGCGATGCTGACCTGGGGGACGCGGGAATGCGGCTTCCTGTGCGCGGTCGCCGGCGCGGTGCTGGCGGTGCTGCTGCTGACGGTCGGCTTCTGGAAAACGCTGCTGGTCGTGCTGTTCTGCGCGGCGGGCGCGTTCATCGGCGGCGTGCACGACAAGGAAGCCTTTGTGAAAAAGCTGCTGAACAGACTGATCCCCGATCCCAACAAATCCGACAAAGAAGACGAATAAGGCCACAGAACGGCGGCTCCGGGGAAGCGCTTCGCTTTCCCGGCGCCGTGCTGTCATCCGGGAAAATACCGGGGGCCGTACAGCGTATCAAAAAGGAGTGCTTGATCCATGGCTCGATCCACCGCGCGTGCGGCAGTGATGCAAATGATTTACGAGCGCCTCGGCGGCGGCGAGGGCGGCGAGGACACGCTGCAGATGGTCTACAACGAGTTCCGCGAGGAGCAGAGCGGCGAAAACGCCCCCGCGGTCAGTGATGACGACCCCAAGGGCAGTGACCGCGACTACATCGACCGCGTGCTGAACGGCGTGCTGACGCACCTGGATGAGCTGGACCGGGCGATCGAGGCCAATGCCCGGGACCGCCGCGTCGACCAGATGAACAAGGTCGATCTGGCCATCCTGCGCCTGGCGGCCTGGGAGATCCTGCATGAGGACGATATCCCCGCGCAGGTGACCATCAACGAGGCGGTGGAGCTGGCGAACCGCTATTCCGACCCCGACCGCTCCAGCCGCTTCGTCAATGGCGTGCTGGGCGGCCTGCTGCGCAGCACGGAGGCGGCCCGGTGAAGCCGGTCGTCATCGGCTTCGATACCAGCTGCTACACCACCTCCTGCGCCGCGGCGACGGTGGACGGCGAGATCGTGATCTCCGCCCGGAAGCTGCTGCCGGTGCCGGAGGGCGCCCGCGGTCTGCGGCAGAGCGAGATGGTGTTCATCCACACGAAGCAGCTGCCGGACCGGGTACGCGAGGTGGCGGAGGCCATCGGCGGCGCGCCTGTCAGGGCGGTGTGCGTATCCGCCCGCCCGAGGGACGACGCCGATTCCTATATGCCGGCGTTTCATGTCGGGGATGCTCATGCGCGAAGCCTTGCGGCTCTGCTTGGCGTCCCCGTCTTTTTTTCAACGCATCAGCGGGGGCACATCCGCGCGGCCATGGTCGACAGCGGCATCCGCCCCGGCGATCTGCTGGCGGTGCATCTGTCCGGCGGTACCACCGAGATCCTGTCCCTCCGGGGCGAGGAGCTGACGCTGCTGGGCGGCAGTCTGGACCTGCACGCGGGCCAGCTGGTGGACCGTACCGGCGTGGCGCTGGGGCTTGGCTTTCCGGCCGGGCCGGCGCTGGAAAAGCTGGCCAGACAGGGGCAGAGCCGCGCGCTGCTGCCCGTCAGCATGGAAAAGGACGGCATCAGCTGCCACCTCTCCGGCGCGGAGAGTCAGGTGCAGCGCTGGCTGCGTGACGGTACGCTGACGCCGGAGGACGCCGCCGCGGAGGTCTACGATCTGCTGGCGCGCTCCGTGGCCAGGATGATCACGGCGGCGGCCGCGCAGACGGGCATCCGCCAGGTGCTGCTGGCCGGCGGGGTGGCGTCGAGTGCGCTGTTCCGCGAACTGGTCACGCGGCGCATCCACAGCCGGGACCGCGGGCTGCGGGTCTGCTTCGGCAGGCCGGAATACAGCGGGGACAACGCCGCGGGGATCGCGCTGATCGGCGCCGACCGGCTGCGGCAGATGAACGAAACGACAAACGACCGGGAGGAATGACCCATGTCCGCCAAACTGCTGGATGGCAAGCTGATGTCCAACGAGCTGCGCGCCGAGATCGCCGAGAGGGTGGCCGCGCTGAAGGAGCGGACCGGCGTAACGCCGGGTCTCGCGGTGATCCTGGTGGGCGAGGACCCCGCCAGCCAGATCTATGTACACAACAAGGAGCTGGGCTGTGAGCAGACCGGCATGCATTCCGAGACGATCCGGATGTCCGCGGACACGACCCAGGAGCAGCTGGAAAACGAGATCCGCCGGCTGAACGCGGACGACGCGATCCACGGCATCCTGGTGCAGCTGCCGCTGCCGAAGGGGCTGGACGAGGCCCACGCCCTGGCGGTCATCGCGCCGGAGAAGGATGTGGACGGCTTCCATGTGGTGAACGCCGGCCTGCTGTTCACCGGCCAGGAGGGCGTGACCGCCTGCACGCCCAAGGGCGCGATGGAGATGATCCGCCGCACGGGTGTCGACCTGAACGGTAAGGAAGCGGTGGTCATCGGCCGCAGCAACATCGTCGGCAAGCCGATGGCCATGCTGCTGCTGGCGCAGAACTGCACCGTGACCCTGTGCCACAGCCGCACGAAGGACCTGGCGGAGCATACCCGCCGGGCCGATATCCTGGTGGCGGCGGTCGGCCGGCCGAGGATGATCACCGCCGATATGGTCAAGCCCGGCGCCATCGTCATCGATGTGGGCATCAACCGCGTGGACGGCAAGGTCGTCGGCGATGTGGATTTCGCGGGCGTCAGCGAGGTGGCCGGCTGGATCACCCCGGTGCCCGGCGGCGTCGGCAGGATGACCATCACCATGCTGCTATCCAACACGCTGGAGGCGGCTGAAAGGGCCGCGGCGAAATGACCCGCGGCGGCATCATGGAGGTCAGTGACCTCAACGAGTATGTGAGCCTGAGCCTGGCGCGGGATCCCGTGCTGACGAACGTGCGCCTGCGCGGTGAGATCGGCAGCCTGAAGCGGTATCCCAGCGGGCATCTGTATTTTTCCCTGAAGGATGACCGCTGCCAGATCGCCGCGGTGATGTGGAAGAGCGACGCCCAGCGCCTGTCCTTCCGGCCGGAAAACGGCATGAGCGTCATCGTGACGGGCCGCGTGACCATTTACGCCGAGGCGGGCCGGTACCAGCTGGTCTGCGCGCAGATGCGGCCGGAGGGGCTCGGCGCGCTGTACATCCGCTATGAGGAGCTGAAGGAAAAGCTGCGGGCGGAGGGCCTGTTCGACGCGGAGCGCAAGCGGCCGCTGCCGTACCGCGCGCGGCGGATCGCGGTGGTGACGGCGGAAAGCGGCGCCGTGATCCACGATATCTGCCGGGTGGCCGGTCAGCGGGATCCGGGGCTGTCCATCGTGCTGCTGCCTGTGCCCGTGCAGGGTGCCGGCGCGGGGGAGGCCATTGCCCGGGCGGTGCGCCACGCCGGAGCAATGCCGGATGTGGAGGCGCTCATCGTCGGCCGCGGCGGCGGCTCCATGGAGGACCTGTGGTGCTTCAATGAGGAGTGCGTGGTTCGCGCGGTGGCGGCATGCCCCGTGCCGGTCGTTTCGGCTGTGGGGCATCAGACGGATTTCACGCTGTGCGATTTCGCGGCGGATGTGCGGGCGGCCACGCCGTCCAACGCCGCCGAGCTGATCACCCAGCACGGCACGGCGCAGATCGCTGAGGCGCTGGCCCAGCTGCGGATGCGCATGGACGACTGCGCCGACGACGCCCTGTACGGCGCCGAGCTGCACCTGAACAGGCTGCGGCGCAGGCTGCAGCAGGTCAGCCCGGAGGCGCGGCTGAACGAGCTGCGGCTGCAGGCCGGACGGCTGCGGTTCCGGATGCGGAGCGCGGCGGAAGGGCTGCTGCCCCAAAGAGCCTCCCGCGCGGCGGTGCTGCGGCTGCGGCTGGACGCGGCCATGGACCGGCAGACGGAGCGCGCGGCCAACCGGCTGCGTCATGCCGCCGTTCGATTGAAGGCCGCCGATCCGGACAGTCTGCTGGACAGGGGCTACGCCCGCGTCAGCGACGGGGAAACGGTCATCGGCTCCGCGGCGGAGGCGGAAAAGCACGCGCGCATGACGCTGACCTTCCGCGACGGTCAGGTGCGGGTGCTGCGGGAAAACGAGAACGCGTGATACAGGAGAACGAGCAATGGCAAGAAAAGCGGCTGAGCAGAAGCAGACCTTCGAGGAACGCATGCTGGCACTGGAAACGCTGATCGGCGATATGGAATCCGGCCGGATGGGGCTCGAGGAAGCGCTGAAGGCCTACGAGCAGGGCTCGGAGATGCTGACGGCGCTTGAAAAAGAGCTGGAGGACGCCAAACGCCGGGTCACCGTGCTGCGGACGGACGAGAACGGCAACGATGTGGAGGAGCCCTTCACGCCGAAGGAGGACGAATGAGGACAGCGGAGGAATACGCCCTGCTGACGGAGCGGGCCCTGGAGCGGGAGCTCCGGTCCCTGGGCGATATGCCGGAAAACCTGGCGGAGGCCATGCTGTATTCGCTGAAGGCGGGCGGCAAGCGCCTGCGCCCCGTGCTGCTGCTGGCGGCCTGCGAGCTGCTGGGCGGCAGCGTGGAGGAAGCGCTGCCCTTCGCCTGTGCGCTGGAGATGATCCACACCTACAGCCTGATCCACGATGATCTGCCGGCGATGGACAACGACGATCTCCGTCGGGGCAGGCCCACGAGCCACAAGGTGTTCGGCGAGGGCCTGGCGATCCTGGCGGGGGACGGTCTGCTGTCCGCGGCGATGGAGCTGATGCTGAAGACTGCCGCGGCCCGGAACGACCGGCGCGGCCTGGACGCGGCCTACATCATCGCACGGCGCTGTGGCGTGACCGGTATGGTCGGCGGCCAGGTGGTCGATGTGACCGGTGAGGGCACCGAGCCCACGCTGGAAAAGGTGACCTACATCCATCTGCACAAAACGGCGGATCTGCTGACGGCGCCCGTGGAGGCCGGCTTCATCCTTGCCGGCGCGGCGCCGGAGCAGCTGGCGCTGGGCGTCCGCTACGGCCGGCGGCTGGGCATTGCTTTCCAGATGGTGGATGATCTGCTGGATGTGGTGGGCGACGAAAAGGTGCTGGGCAAAAAGACCGGCATGGACGCCGCCCTCGGCAAGCTGACATGGATCGCGGTGCGCGGCATCGACGGCACCCGCGAGGACGCGGAAGCGAATATCCATGAGGCGATCGCGGCCATGGAAACCCTGCGGACGGACACGATCGATCCGTCCTTCTTCACGGCGCTGGCCCGGGAAACGCTGACCCGTGTCAAATGAAGCCGAATCCATTCAGAACAGGAGGCGAAGGCCATGCGATGGCTGAGTGATCTGTTGACCAACCGGGCGTTCTGGTGCGCGCTGTCCGGATGGTTTATCGCCCAGGCGATCAAGGTACCGATCCATTATCTGACCCATCATGAGTGGGACTGGAAGCGCATCAACGGCTCCGGCGGTATGCCGTCCTCCCACTCCTGCCTGTGCGTATCGCTGTCGATGTATCTCGGCTGCCGCTACGGCCTTGGCAGCGATATCTTCGTGCTGAGCCTGGTGCTGTCCGCCATCGTGATGTACGATGCCTCCGGCGTGCGCCGCGAGACCGGCAAGCAGGCGGAGGTCATCAACGAGATCCTGCGCAAGGTGTTCGTGGATGGCCAGCCCATCTCCGATGACAACCTGAAGGAGCTGGTGGGCCACAAGCCGCATGAGGTGCTGGCGGGCGCGCTGCTCGGCATCATCATCGGCCTGTGCTTCGGCCTGCTGTGAGGAGAGCCCAATGACGGATTGCTTTTATGAGCAGGCTGCGGTCCGGCGTGAAAAGGGACCGCGGGAGGCGCTTTATTATCTGATGCTCGTCGCCGCGGTCGTGCTGGCCGTCGGCGCGGTGTGGGCCGCCGGCCGCGCCTTCACGGAGGTGGCGATCCTGCCGTGGGCTCCCGCGGCGCTGGGCATGCTGGCCGTGGCTGCGGCGCTGTTCCTTTTCCGCGGCAGGCTGCGGGCCGAATACGAATATACCTTCACCAACGGCGAGCTGGATCTGGCCGTGGTCTACAACAACGAAAAGCGTCGTCAGCTGGAAACGGTCCGGCTGGGGGAGTGCGAGGCCTTCGGGCAGGTGCGCGGCGCGGCGTTCGGGCGGATTGCCAACGATCCCTCGGTGACGCAGCTGCGCCGGTTCGTCAATCGGGACGCGGAGCTGTATTATTTCCTCTGCCGGCAGGCGGGGCAGCGCTGCGTCGTTGTGGTGGAGCCGGACACGGAGCTGCTCGGCTGCATCCGCCGCTGGCTGCCCAGGGGCATTGAACAGGAGTAACGATGGAAGCATATCTGGATAACAGCGCCACCACGAAGCCGTCCGCGGCGGTGGTGGCGGCAATGAACCGCGCCATGACGGAGCAGTGGTACAATCCCTCCTCGCTCTACCGGCCGGCACTGGAAACGGAAAAGCTGGTCAGCGCGGCCCGGGAGACCTGCCTGAAGGCGGCGGGCGCGGCCGGTCAGCGGCTCATCTTCACCTCCGGCGGCACCGAGGCGGACAATATCGCGATCCTCGGCCATATGCGCACGGTGAAAAAGCCGGGCCGCGTGCTGATCCTCTGCGTGGAGCACCCCGCGGTACTGCAGTGTGCCGAGGAGCTGCGGCGGATGGGCCATCAGGTGCAGGAGATCCCCGTGAACGGCGAGGGCGTGCTGGATACGGCGGCGCTGGAAGACATGCTGGATGACACCGTGCATATGCTCTGCGTGATGCAGGTGAACAACGAGACCGGCGCGATCCAGCCGCTGGAGGAGCTCGTGCGGCTGCGGAACGCGCATTGCCCGGCGGCGGCCATCCATGTGGACGGCGTGCAGGGCTTCCTGCGGGTGCCGCTGCAGTTCAACCGGCTGGGCATCCAGTCCTACGCGTTCTCCGGCCACAAGCTGCATGCCTGCAAGGGCATCGGTGCGCTGATCGTGCGGAAGGATCACAGGCTGTCGCCCATCGTGTTCGGCGGCGGCCAGGAGGAGGGGTACCGCTCCGGCACGGAGAATACCCCCGGCATCATCGGCCTGGGGGAGGCGGTGCGCACCTATCCGGCGGACGCCGCGGAACGCATGGCGGCCCTCAAGGCAAGGCTGTGGGGACGGCTGCATGAGGCGATCCCGTCGGCCTGTGTCAATGGGCCGATGCCGGGCACGGAGGCCTCCGCGCCGCATGTGCTGAACGTCAGCCTGATGCCGGTCCGGTCCCAGACGATGCTCTTCGCCCTGGAGGGGGACGGCGTGTACGTCAGCAACGGCTCGGCCTGCTCCTCCCGGAAGCAGAAGCTGTCCGGCGTGCTGATGAGCATGGGCCTGACTGCCGAACGGGCCGACAGCGCCATCCGCGTCAGCCTCTGCCCTGACCTGACGGAGGCGCAGATCGACTACGCCGCGGACCGCATGATCGCCCATTACGGGATCCTGTCGAAGTATGTGAGAAGATAAGCTGCCAACCAAACTCCCGGGAATTGTCAAGGGGCCGCGGCCCCTTGACTGACGATGATAAGGAGCTTTTCCGATGCGTGATATCCTGCTCGTCCGTTACGGCGAGATCTTTCTGAAGGGCCAGAACCGCCCTTACTTTATGCGCGAGCTGGTGAAGCGTGTGCGCCACGCGGTCACGGAGCAGCACGCGAAGGTGCAGCTGCATGACGGCCGCATCCTGGTCACCGGCTTTGAGGATCTGGAGGAGTGCATCGCCCGGGTCACGAAGGTGTTCGGCGTGCACAGCGTGTGCCCCGCGGTGGAGATGGACAAGGAGGACTTTGACGCGGTCTGCGCCCAGGGCGTCGCGATGATGAACGGCCTGACCGGCAGCTTCCGCGTGGCCTCCCGCCGCAGCGACAAGCTGTATCCCATGACCTCCCCGGAGATCAGCCAGGAGCTGGGACACAGGGTGCTGGAGGCCTATCCGCACCTGACGGTGGACCTGCACAAGCCGCAGCACACGCTGAACGTGGAGATCCGCGACAAGGCGTATCTGTACGTACGCATCGTGCCGGCGGTGGGCGGTATGCCCGTTGGCACGAACGGCAAGGCGACGCTGCTGCTGTCCGGCGGCATCGACAGCCCCGTGGCCGGCTGGATGATCGCCAAGCGCGGCGTGCAGATCTCCGCGGTGCATTTCCACAGCTATCCCTACACCTCCGACCGCGCGAAGGAGAAGGTGCTGGACCTGGCCCGCATCCTGTCCGAAAGCTGCTGCGGCATCCGCGTGCACATCGTGCCCTTCACGAAGATCCAGATGGAGATCCACGAGAAGTGTCCCGAGGAGTACACGACGCTGATCATGCGCCGCTTCATGATGCGCATCGCCGAGCGTGTGGCCAGGCAGGAGGGCGCCGAGGCGCTGATCACCGGAGAGAGCATCGGTCAGGTGGCCAGCCAGACGATGACGGCCCTGGGCACCACCGACGGCGTGGTCACGATGCCTGTGTTCCGCCCGGTCATCGGCTTCGACAAGTCGGAGATCATCGAGGTGGCGGAAAGGATCGGCACCTTCGAGACCTCCAGCCTGCCCTACGAGGATTGCTGCACCGTGTTCACGCCCCGCCATCCCGCGACCCATCCGAAGATGGAGAAGATCGAGTGGGGCGAAGCCCGGCTGGACATGGAGGCGCTGATCGACGAGGCGGTGGCCGGGATCGAGGTCGTGGAGGTCTGACCCACGGATTTTTCCGCGCGGCACTTGTCAATTGCTTGACATTATGGTATGATAGAAGAGGCGGATATTGTCCGCGCGGGGGCGCAGGCCCCGGAAGGAGGGGTCCCTTTGCAGGAGGCGGATTTCCTGCTGCTGATGCAAAGGCTCGCGCCCGACCTTGCGGAGGAGCTGGCCCGCAGAGCGCTGATCCTGGAGCGGATCGCGGTGCTGCAGCCCGTCGGAAGGCGTCAGCTGGCGGCGAGACTGAATCTGCCGGAGCGTGAGGTCCGCGCCGCGGCGCAGTGCCTCCGGGACGAGGGCTTCATCGAGCTGAACACCGCCGGCATGGTGCTGACGGACAAGGCGGATGAGGTGCTGCAGGCCGCCCGGGCCTTTTCCGGCGCGATGCGCGGCCTGACCGATCTGGAAAAGAAGCTCAGCGCGCTGTACGGCGTCAACCGGGTGTACGTGTGCCCGGGGGACTGCGATACGGACCCGCAGGTGCTGCAGGAGCTGGGCCGGATCACGGCGCAGCATCTCCGGCAGCTGCTGCCCAGCGGCAGCACCCTGGCGGTTTCCGGCGGACGAACCATCGCTGCGGTGGCCGCGGCGCTGCCGTCGGGCACCCCGCAGAACGTGATGGTTGTGCCGGCCAGAGGCGGCGTCGGCCGCATGATGGAGACCCAGGCAAACACCGTGGCGTAGGAGCTGGCCCGCAGACTGGGCGGCCATCACAGGCTGCTGCATCTGCCGGATCAGCTGAACGCATCGGCCATGCAGGAGATGCTGCGGGTGCCGGAGGTCCGCGAGGCGGTGGAGCTGCTGCAGCGCGCGGATGTGATCCTTCACGGCATCGGCCGCGCGGACGATATGGCGCACAACCGGCATCTGCCGCAGTCGCTGATCCGCAGGCTGACCGACCAGGGCGCCGTGGCGGAGGCCCTGGGCTACTACTACACCCCGGACGGTACCATCGTATATACCGCGTCCGGCCTGGGCGTCGACCTGGCCAGACTGACCCCGTCCTGCCGGATGGTCGCCGTCGCCGGCGGCAGCGGCAAGGCGGAGGCGATCGCTGCGGTGCTGCGGCATGACCGCCATTTCATGCTGGTGACCGATGAGGCGGCCGCGAGACGGCTGTGCGGCACCGGCGGAACCAACTGATTGCGCAAGCCGTTCAGGCTTTGGCAATAAATCGTTCAGAAGCATCAACATATTGAAGGAGAGTGTTTCCAATGGCCAAGAAGACAGTAGACGACATCCAGGTCGCCGGCAAGAAGGTCCTGGTCCGTGTTGACTTCAACGTTCCCATGAAGGACGGCAAGATCACCAACGACAAGCGCATCAAGGCCGCGCTGCCCACCATCCAGAAGCTGGTGAAGGACGGCGGCCGCGTGATCCTGTGCTCTCATCTGGGCAAGCCGAAGAATGGTCCCGAGGCGAAGTTCTCCCTGGAGCCCGCCGCTGTTCGCCTGAGCGAGCTGCTGGGCCAGCCCGTGGTCTTCGCGGACGACGACAACGTGGTCGGCGAGAATGCCAAGGCCGCCGTGGCCGCCATGAAGGACGGCGACGTGGTGCTGCTGCAGAACACCCGCTTCCGCAAGGAAGAGACCAAGAACATCGAGACCTTCTCCCAGGAGCTGGCCTCTCTGGCGGATTGCTATGTGGATGACGCCTTCGGCTCCTGCCACCGCGCCCACTGCTCCACCGAGGGCGTGACCAAGTTCCTGTCTCCCTGCGTGGCCGGCTATCTGATCGGCAAGGAGCTGGACGTGATGGGCGGCGCGCTGGAGAATGCCAAGCGCCCCTTCGTGGCCGTGCTGGGCGGCGCCAAGATCGAGGACAAGCTGAACGTCATCAACAACCTGCTGGAGAAGGTCGATGTGCTGATCATCGGCGGCGGCATGGCTTACACCTTCCTGAAGGCGAAGGGCTATGGCGTGGGCAAGTCCCTGCTGGATGAGACCAAGATCGACTACTGCAAGGACATGATGAAGAAGGCCGAGGAGAAGGGCGTAAAGCTGCTGCTGCCCATCGACACCGTCTGCATCTCCGAGTTCCCGAGCCCCATCGACAACCCCGACATCGCCACCAGGACCGTCGATGCCGACAAGATCCCGGACGACATGGAAGGCTGCGACATCGGCCCCAAGACCGCCGAGCTGTATGGTGACGCCGTGAAGGGCGCCGCCACCGTCATCTGGAACGGCCCGATGGGCGTGTTCGAGAATCCCGTGCTGGCCAAGGGCACCCTGGCTGTGGCCCAGGCCATGGCTGACAGCAATGCCATCACCATCATCGGCGGCGGCGATTCCGCGGCTGCCGTGGAGCAGATGGGTTTTGCTGACAAGATGACCCACATCTCCACCGGCGGCGGTGCCTCCCTGGAGTATCTGGAAGGCAAGGTCCTGCCCGGCGTTGCCGCTCTGGACGAGAAGTAAGAAGCTGCGGCCGGCCGGGCGGGGGACAGCTTCTCCCGGCCGCGCCGGTCTGTCATCAACATAAAGGAGGAGATTCCAATGCGCAAGGCGATTATTGCCGGTAACTGGAAGATGAACAAGACCCCCACCGAGGCCAAGACCCTGGTCAACGAGCTGAAGCCCCTGGTGGCCGGCGCTGACTGCGACGTGGTCGTGTGCGTTCCCGCCGTGGATATCCCCGCGGTCATCGAGGCCGCTGCCGGCTCCAACATCAAGGTGGGTGCCGAGAATGTGCACTTTGCCGAGAGCGGCGCCTACACCGGCGAGATCTCCGCTGCCATGCTGAAGGATCTGGGCGTTGAGTATGTGGTCATCGGCCACTCCGAGCGCCGCCAGTACTTCGGCGAGACCGACCAGACTGTGAACCAGCGCACCCTGGCCGCCGTGAAGGCCGGCCTGACCGCCATCGTGTGTGTCGGCGAGATGAAGGATGTCCGCGAAGCCGGCGCGACCGACGGCCTGGTGGATTATCAGACCATCATGGCGCTGAACGGCCTGACCGCTGACGAAGTGGCCAACATCGTCATCGCCTACGAGCCTGTCTGGGCCATCGGCACCGGCCTGACCGCCACCGATGAGCAGGCCAACGAGACCATCGGCGTGATCCGCAAGGCCATCGCCCGCAAGTATGGCCAGGACGTGGCCGACAAGGTCCGCATCCAGTACGGCGGCTCCATGAAGCCCAACAACGTCAAGGGCCTGATGGCTCAGCCCGAGATCGACGGCGGCCTGATCGGCGGCGCCTCCCTGAAGGCCGCTGACTTTGCTGCCATCGTGAACTACAACAAGTAATTTACCGGAGAGCAGGCTTTCCCCCGGGACGCGTCCCGGGGGATTGACTGTAGTTACCGATCAAATCTACGGCCTGAGCAGTGCCGGCAAAGCCGGCATTGCGGATTGAAGCCAGGGGACTGCGGCCCCTTGACAATTCCCGGACGGTGAGCGGTAACTCACTGTATCATGGCTGACTGAATAAAGAGGCACAGGCTCGTGATGGAGTCTGTGCCCTTTCTGTGCGCGCCAGTATCCGGCACACCCAAAAGGAGCGGCCGCCGCATGGGTGACCGCTCCGGTGCGTTCTTTATTCCGCGTAGCCGTTGGGATTCTGAGACTGCCAGTTCCAGGAATCGCGGCACATATCCTCAAGGTTCTTTTCAGCCTTCCAGCCCAGCAGCGCCTTCGCCTTGGCGGGATCGGCATAGCAGGTCTCCACATCGCCGGCGCGGCGGGGCGCGATGACGTAGGGGACAGGCACGCCGTTGACGCGCACAAAGGTGTTCACGATATCCAGCACGCTGTAGCCAATGCCGGTGCCGAGGTTGATGATCTCGCAGCCGGTCCGCTCCGCGGCGTAGGCGCAGGCCTTCACGTGGCCCTTCGCCAGATCCACCACGTGGATGTAATCGCGGACGCCGGTGCCGTCGGGGGTATTGTAGTCGTTGCCATAGACGGACAGCCGCTTCAGCCGGCCCGCCGCCACCTGGGTGATGTAGGGCATCAGGTTGTTCGGGATGCCGTTGGGATTCTCGCCGATGCGGCCGCTGGGATGCGCGCCGATGGGGTTGAAGTACCGCAGCAGCACCACGGACCACTCGGGATCCGCCGTCACCACGCCCTGCAGGATCTTCTCGATCATGTACTTGGTCCAGCCGTAGGGATTGGTGCAGCCCTTGCAGAACATATCCTCCCGCAGCGGCACCGTTTCGGGATCGCCGTACACCGTGGCGGAGGAGGAGAAAACGATCCGCTTGCAGCCGTGGGCCGCCATCACCTCGCAGAGGGTCAGCGTGCTGTCCAGGTTGTTGCGGTAGTAGGCCAGCGGGATCCGCACACTTTCGCCCACGGCCTTCAGGCCGGCAAAGTGGATCACGGCGTCGATGCTGTTTTCATCGAAGATGCGGTTCATGGCGTCGCGGTCGCAGACGTCCGCCTCATAGACCTTCACCGTCCGTCCGGTCAGCTCCTCCACACGGCGGATGGCCTCCGGACTGCTGTTGCAGTAGTTGTCTGCCACGATGGCGTTATGCCCGGCATTCAGCAGCTCCAGGCAGGTGTGACTGCCGATGAAGCCCGCGCCGCCGGTCAGCAGGATATTCATGCCCTTTTCCTCCCGGTTCCGTTTTGATTTACAGCGCCGCCGGATAGACGCCGGCGTCATGCAGCTTCTTCAGCTCGCCGGCCACATACGCCTTGTCCTCGCGGTAGGTCACGCCGAACCACACGGCGTGGGTGTTCAGCACCGTAACGGTCAGGTCCTCGGTGTGCATCAGCGTGTCCACCAGCGTGGGCAGCACATATTCCTTCTTCATGGGATCGCCTTCGCCGTTCTGCAGGAACTCGGCCAGCTTCTTCTCGCCGGCCTCGAACAGCCACGGCGTGAAACCCCAGAAGTTCATGGACACCGGCGCCTCGGGATCCAGCAGGCGGCCTTCCGGATCCTTTTCGATATCACGGATCGTGCCGTCGGGGAAGGGCTTGATCATATAGGTCTCCACGACCTTCTCAAGGTGGCCCTTGTCGTCCACGGCGCAGATGCCGCGGGTCACATGGCCGTTTTCGGATACCGTGTTCTTCAGATCATACGCGACCATGGAGGCCTCGTTGGTCTTGCCCTGCAGCGCGTGGAGGGATTCCGCCATCGCGGCAAAGGCGTCGCGGCCGTAATAATCGTCCGCGTTGATCACGGCGAAGGGCTCGTTGATCACGCTCTTCGCGCACAGCACGGCGTGCACGGTGCCATAGGGCTTGGTGCGCTCCGCGGGGGCCGTGAAGCCGCCGGGCAGGGAATCGTATTCCTGGAAGGCGTACTCCACGCGGATCTTCTTCGACAGCTTGTCGCCGATCATTTCACGGAAGGTCTGCTCCATGCTGCGGCGGATCACGAAGACCACCTTGTCGAAGCCGGCCGCCGCCGCGTCGTGAATGGAATACTCCAGCAGGATCTCACCGTTCGGGCCGATGCGGTCGATCTGTTTGTTGCCGCCGTAGCGGGAGCCCAGGCCCGCGGCCATGATCAGAAGTGTCGTGTTCATGTGTTGCCTCCGTTATCTTTGTTTTCGGTTGTATTGCCTTCAGCGCTCTTCCCGCTGTCGCCGGAAAAGCCCTGCGTGGAATCGGATTTGAAGAAGACCGTCAGTGTGCGGAAGATCAGCTTGATATCCAGCCAGATGGAGAAGCTCTCGATGTACATCAGGTCCATCATCAGCTTGTCCTCGGGGGTGGTGTTGTAGCGGCCCTCGATCTGCGCGAAGCCGGTCAGGCCGGCCTTCATCTTTTCGCGATAGGCGAAGGCGGGCAGCTGGGCCTTGTAGCGGCTGATGTTTTCCAGCATTTCCGGCCGCGGGCCGACCAGCGTCATGTCGCCGCGGAGGATGTTCCAGAACTGGGGCAGCTCATCCAGCCGCGTGCGCCGCAGGAAGGCGCCGACCCGGGTGATGCGCTGATCGCCCTGCTGGGCGGAAAACTGGCTTTCGGCGTTCGAGGCGGCCCTGGTCATCGTGCGGAACTTGCAGATGGTGAACACCCGGCCGTTGACGGTCATGCGCTTCTGATGGAAGATCACCGGTGCGCCGTCCTCCAGGAAAATGGCCAGGGAGATCAGCAGATACAGCGGGCTCAGCACGATCAGCACGATCAGCGAGCAGCCGATATCACCCACGCGCTTCACGATGCGCTGGAACAGCGTCATGTGGTGGAAGTCCATCGCCATGAAGGGGGCATCGTCCACGATGACCTGCCGGGCGTTGGCCAGCATGATGTCCTCCAGCTGGGCGCGGCAGATCACGTCCTTCTGCATATTGTAGCAAAGGTGCAGCAGCTCCATCTGCTGCTGCGCGGTGACGCCGGAAAGGAACACGCATTCGGACGCCCAGATCTTGGTGATGATGTCAGGATCCTCCGCCCGGGTGATCCTGTCCACGCGCCACTGCAGCTGATAGCGGAGGATCTTGTGCATGACCTCCTGCTCGTCATCGTCCTGCCCCAGCACCAGCAGGCAGCGCTTCGGGGGGTTCAGACTGAAGTAGGTCCGGTTGCCAAGACGCACAAAGATCACCACGCATACGGCCTGCATGAGGATCGTCAGCAGCAGATAGGGCAGATCGCCGCCCAGCAGCTCCAGCGTGGCGTTGTTGTGTTCGTTGACGTTCATGATCTGCAGCTGTACATAGGCCACCAGGTCCGTGACACAGGCGCCCAGGCACATGGAGGAGATCACGGGCTTGTTCTTTTTGTGGCCGACATCGAAGCCGCCATAGATGGTATTGGACAGGCCCAGCATCACGCACCAGGTCAGCAGCACCGTGCCGGCGGTACGCGAAGCGCGAAGCATCTGCGGGTTGTTGATGCCCATCAGGCCGAAAAAGCAGATCGTCAGGAGCAGATAGATCCCGGCGGTGATGATCCCCATCAGGATGGTGGACCTGTGCCTGTTGATCCTGTGAAGGATACGGCTCATCGGAAGCTCCTCTCTCCTTGTGATATCATAGCATCATCATACCATCCGAAACGGGCTGTGTCAAGCAAAATCACCATTTCAGAGCGTTGCGGGGGAGTGTAAGGTTACTGCACAAACCTGCGGTTTGAGCAGTAGAACGGATTTTGCCGGTCGCTGCGCTCCCGGACGCAATTCCCGGGGGCCTGCGCAGCAACCTGGAAGGCTGTCATTCCTGAGGGGCCGCCGGGACGCGGAACGCCGCTTCAAAAAAAGCTGGTTTTCTGTGGCGCGGTGTGTTATACTGTCATCAGCGGCTTTGCCATACCCGGTCCGGCGAAGCCGCGGAGGATCATCCGGGCCTTTGTCCGGCCCTTTCGGAGGCTGCTTATGTTTATTATTGTGGTTGGTATCGGCAAGGTCGGCCGCACGATCGCGGAGAACCTCGCGCAGGAAGGCAACGATCTGGTGCTGATCGATCAGGACGCCGATCTGCTGGAGAAGGTGCAGGACGAGATCGACGTCATGATCCACTGCGGCAACGGCGCCAGCGGCCGCACCCTGCAGGAGGCCGGCATCGGCCGCGCGGATATCATCATCGCCACCACCGCCAGCGACGAAACGAACATGCTCGTCTGCATGGCGGGCAAAAAGCTCGGCGCGCGCTATGCCATCGCCCGCATCCGCGATCCCGAATACAACGAGAGCATGATGTTCCTGCAGCAGGAGCTGGGCATTGACGCCACCATGAACCCGGAGCGCGCCACCGCCTACGAGATCAGCCGTCTGCTGCGCTTCCCCTTCGCCATCAGCGTGGAGCATTTCTGCAAGGACCGCGTGGAGCTGGTGGAGTTCAGGGTGCAGGATGGCGACCCGATGGCGGATGTGCCGCTGCGCGATATCAGCCGCAAATGCCGCGATCTGCCGCAGGTGCTGTACGCCGCGGTGGAGCACAACGGCGAGCTGAAGATCCCCTATGGCGACGATGTGATGCATGTCGGCGACCGCATCCATGTGGTGGCGGACACCGCGACCATCAACGCCTACTTCCGCTTCCTCGGCCGCAACATGAAGCGCGTCAAGCGGCTGATGATCCTGGGCGGCGGACGCATCAGCTATTATCTGGTCAAGGCGCTGACGGCCTCCGGCGTGGAATCCACCATCATTGAGATCGATGCCCACAAGGCCCGCAAGCTGAGTGAGCAGCTGCCCGCCGTTTCCGTGGTGCATGGCGACGGCACCGACCAGGACCTGCTGGACGAGGAGGGTCTGCGCGAGAGCGACGCCTTCGTGGCCCTGTGCGACCGCGACGAGGAGAACCTGATGACCGGCCTGTACGCCGTGCGCCAGGGCGTGCCGAAGGTCGTGGTGAAGAACAACCGCGTTTCCTACGCGGAGATCTTCGGCACCATGGGTCTCGACAGCATCGTCAGCCCCAGGGCCATCACCTGCGCGACCATCCTCCGTTATGTGCGCGCCCGCGTCCGCGCGGACGGCACCAACCTGGAGAAGCTGTACCGGCTGATGGGCGGCAAGGCGGAGGCGCTGGAGTTCGTGGCGCGTGATAACGACGCCTATCTGAATATCCCGCTGAAGGATCTGGCGGTGCGCAGGAACACCATCGTTGCCATCATCCTGCACAACGGCCGCGTGAAGATCCCCTTCGGCAGCGATGTGATCTCCGCGGGCGACACGGTCGTGGTCATCGCCTGCGATCCCGGCATCGGCGACCTGAACGAGGTGCTGACCGTGCGCGGCAGAAAGCCCCAGGCGGAATCAAAGGAGTAAAAAGAACGGGCCGGAGCTTGATGCTCCGGTCCGTTTTAAGACCCGGAAAAGGGGAGAGCTCAGTTGCCGCTGCTCTCAAACTCAGCCTTGGCAGCCTCGAAGGCTTCCTTGCCGGCAGCCTCGTCCATCTGCTTGCCATCGGCATCGGTGTAGATGATCTCGGTGGTGGTCTTGCCGTTCTCGGTCACAGTGCGCTCGGTCATGCTGATGCCGTTGTAGGTCTGGGTGTTCTCGGTCGTGTTGCTGGTATTCACGCTGCAGCCGGCCAGCAGCAGCACGGCGATCGCCAGCACGGCGATGAGCTTCTTCATGTTCTTCATAAACTTTTTCCTCCATATACTTTGGGTTGCTTGCCAGCCATTCGCGGCTGACAGCGGCAAGTTTACCGCGGAAACGGTGGAATGTCAAGTGCTTCACGATAAAATCCGGGTGATATGGTCGTATTGGCAACCGGAATACCCGGATGACCATCCTTTCCAATGATTGCCAAAGTCCGGCGGGTATGGTACAATAGCGCGGGGATCGAAGCGCGGAGAGGGAGACGGCATCACGGCGCTCCTGCCCGCGGTGATGCCGGAAAGGCGCGGCGAACGATCAAACGATCAATGAGGTGGCTGATATGAACTGGTTTCTGGTACTGGCGTTTCTGTTCTTTGTGGGCTCCGTGCTGGGATGGTGGATGGAATTCGGCTTCCGAAACCTCATCAGCCACAAGGGTCCCCGGGGACGCATCTTCATCAACCCCGGCTTCTGCAAGGGACCGTGGCTGCCGATCTACGGTATCGGCCTGATGGTGATGTTCGTCATTTCCTATTATATGACCTCGGTGTACGGCACGGCGTGGGTGTCGCTGATCGTGCTGGGCATCGGCCTGGCGATGACGCTCATCGAGCTGATCGGCGGCTGGCTGCTGCTGCATCTGCTGAACATGCGCCTGTGGGATTACCGCCACTTCAAAGGCAACATCGGCGGATACATCTGTCCGCAGTTTTCGCTGATCTGGACCGCGCTGGGCGCCTTGTACTATCTGCTGATCCATCCCGCCGCCATCGACGGGCTGATGTGGCTGTCGCAGCATCTGGCGTTCTCCTTCGTCATCGGCATGTTCTTCGGCCTGTTCCTGCCGGATGCCCTGGCCTCCGCGTCGGATGCCGCCGTCATCCGCGAGTTCGGCCGCGACGAGGCTGTGGTGGTGAAGTATGAGGAGCTGAAGGAGCTGGTGCAGGAGCACCGCGTGGAGAACAACCGCAAGGCCCGCTTCTTCAATCAGCTGCGGAATGAGGATACGGCGTTGCGCGCCTTCCTGATCGCGCACAAGGACAGTATGGAGGCCCGGAAGTGACGCCCGACCATCCCGTGACGGAAAGGATTATTGCCTATGAGTGAAAAGCTGCGGGGCCATCTGCTGGCCCTGTTCACCAGCTGCGTGTGGGGCGGCACCTTCATCTGCACCAAGGTGCTGCTGACCGGGCTGGAGCCGACCGCCATCCTGCTGATCCGCTTTGTTATCGGGACGCTGGTGCTGTATCCGCTCTGCCCGCGGCTGATGCCCTTTCTGGGCTGGAAGCGGGAGCTGATGCTGGCCGGCGCCGGCCTGTGCGGCCTGACGGTCTACTATCAGCTGGAGAATCTGTCCCTGATGTACGCGCCGGCGTCGCTGGTCAGCGTCATCATCAGCACGGCGCCCTTCTTTGTGGCCCTGTGCACCTGGCTGTTTCTGAAGGGGCCCCGGCCGAAGGGCATCTTCTATCTCGGCTTCGCGGTGTCCATCGGCGGCATCTCGCTGCTGAGCTTTACCGGAAGCGCGGAGACCGGCGTCAGCCTGCGGGGCGTGCTGATGGCCCTGGGCGCCGCCGTGGCGTGGGGACCATACTCCGTGCTGACGAAAAAGGCGGAGGCTTTCGGCTACAATACCGTGCAGATCTCCCGGCGGATCTTCCTGTACGGCCTCCTGTTCATGCTGCCGGGCGTGATGCTGGGCGGCACGGCCTTCCCGACGGAAACGATCCTTCGGCCGGCATTCGGGCTGAATCTGCTGTTCCTGGGCGTTGTGGCCTCGGCGCTGTGCTTCGTGACCTGGAACGAGGCGATCCGCCACATCGGCACCGTGGCCTCATCGGTCTACATCTATCTCAGCCCTGTGATCACGGTGCTGCTGTCTGTTCCCGTGCTTGGGGAGCCGCTGACCCCACGGGGTGTGCTGGGCATCCTGCTGACCCTGACCGGCCTTGTGCTTTCCCAGCTGTGACTTTTGAAAGAGAACAACGCCTCCGCTGCGGTATGCTCCGTCAGCGGAGGCTTTTTGCCGCAACGAAAAACCGCCCGGCTGAAAACCGGACGGTTGCCTGACTGCCTGTTATTCGAGATAGCCGGCCAGCGCCTTGCTGCGGCTGGGATGCTCCAGCTTGCGGATGGCCTTGGCCTCGATCTGACGGACGCGCTCACGGGTCACGCCGAAATGGGCGCCGACCTCCTCCAGAGTGCGCATCCGGCCGTCATCCAGGCCGTAGCGCAGCTCCAGCACCTCCTGCTCGCGCTGCGACAGCGTCTTCAGCGCGTTGCGGATCTGCTCCTTCATCATGATGCGGGACACGGCTTCCTCAGGCGAGGGCGTCATGGTATCGGGGATGAAATCGCCCAGGCTGGAGTCCTCCTCCTCACCGACGGGCGCGTCGATGGAGCGGGGCTCGCTGGCAATGGCGATGACATCGTTGACCTTCTGCACGGTCCAGCCCAGCTTGTCCGCCAGCTCCTGGGGAGAGGGCTCGTGGCTCAGCTCCTGGGTCATCTGGCGCTGGGTGCGGGTCAGGCGGTTCATGTTTTCGACCATATGCACCGGCAGGCGGATCACGCGGCTCTGGTCCGCCAGGGCGCGGGTGATGGACTGGCGGATCCACCAGGTGGAATAGGTGGAGAATTTGAAGCCCTTGCGGTAGTCGAACTTCTCCACGGCCTTCATCAGGCCCAGATTGCCCTCCTGGATCAGGTCCAGCAGCTGCATGCTGCCGCGGCCGGCATAGTGGCGGGCGATGGAGACCACCAGACGCAGGTTGGCCTCGCTCAGCTGACGCTTGGCCAGCTCGCTGTCCTCCATACGGGCCTGCAGTTCACGGCGCTGCTCGGAGGTCAGGAAGGGGAGACCGGTGGTATCGCGGCGGTGCTTCTTTTCCGGCACATGCTCTGCCGGCGCGGGCTCAGCCGCCTCCTCGGTTTCGTCGCCGATAATGCCGTCACCGGCATCTGCTTCGTCTCCCTCAATGGGCTCCTGCCCGGCGGCTTCGGCAGTCTCGGCAGCGGCTTCCTCCGCGGGCGCTTCCTCGGGGACTTCAGGCGTTTCGACGGGCTCAGGCAGCTTTTCCACCACATTGATGCCGCGGTCGGCCAGCGCCTCCATCAGTCCGTCGGAGGCGTCGAGATGATATTTTTCCAGCAGCTCCGCGTAGTCGGTCAGCAGCAGGCCGCCCTTTTCGCCGCACACGCGGGTCATTTCCTCCAGGCAGAGACGGCGGCTGCGGATCGGCACATACAGGCGCACGACCTCGTTGTACAGCTTGTCATCCGTGTTGTCCGCCACATCCTGCAGACGGTTCAGCACCTCGCGCAGCTGGCCAGGGTTCAGCGTGAAGGGCTCGATGACCGCCAGCACGCCTTCGGCGTCCAGCATGGTCTTCTTCGCGCAGGCGGACTGGATACGGCTGACCAGCTGCTTGCGGTTCTTCGCGTCGACCGCGATGCGCTTGCGGGCCTTTTCACCGGCCTCCACGCGCTTGGCCAGGGCGATCTCCTCCTCGCTGGTCAGCAGCGGAATGCTGCCGATCTCGTGAAGGTACATCCTCACGGGGTCATCCGTCAGGTCCACTTCGTCCGGCGCGTAAATACGGGTTTCCGCCGCGGCGGGCATATCCGTGCTCTCCATGCGGTCGGAGACCTCGATGTTCCGGCTCTTCAGCAGGCCGATCAGCTCTTCGATCTGCTCCTCGTTCAGGTTGACGTCGCCCATGCAATCCACCAGCTCGATGCTGGTCAGATAGCCTTTTTCGGCGCCGGCCTCCTGCAGCTTTTCCAACAACTGATTACGGGCTTCAGCAGTGAGTGTCAAACGGAAGTCACTCCTTCTTGATCGGAAAGAAAGGCGGGTATCATCCGCCGGGAAAACAGGGTCCGTCAGCCGCCGGCGCTGCTTTTCAGCTGCTTCAGGCGGCGGGTCAGGGTCAGATAGTCGTTCATCAGCGCGGCCTTCTGCTCGGGCTGGGCCTGGGCGAGGGCGTCGCTGACCTGCTGGATGCGCTTTTCCAGCTTGCGGCGCTTCATGCGGTTGATGCAGTCGTTCGCCATGGTGATGGTCTCGTTGGTATCCTCGGCCGGAGGGGCCAGCAGGATGCGCGTTACGGTGGCGCGGTCCTCATCCGTGGCCTGCTCCTCCACCAGGGAGGCGGGGCTGTGGCCGGCGGTAAGGCCTTCGTACAGCGTGCGCAGCAGCGGCACGGTGAAATCCTCCGCGGCCACGATGTCTCCGGGCAGCTTGCCCGTGCTGATGAGGGAGATCAGCAGCTCCTCGCTGCGGGTCTCCGGGTCGGTCGTCTGCGGCCTCACGGCGGGGCGCGGCGTATGGGGAACAACGGTGGACACGGTCGGAGCCGGTGTGCTGACACCGATCTGCTCGGCCAGCACCTCCCGCGGGAAGCCGGTCTGCACGATCAGCTCCTGCAGCAGGTTTTCGCGGTCCACCGGCTCGAGCCTGCGCAGGATCGGCGCGCAGCGACGGGCGTATTCGGTGCGCCCTTCACTGGTGGACAGATCCAGATCGTCCTTCAGCCGCCGCATGCGGTACGCCGCGCCGGAAACGGCCGGCAGCTTCGCGAACCCTTCGGGGCCGTCGCGGCGGATGAACTCATCGGGATCCAGCCCGTCCGGGAAATCCAGCACGCGCACGGGCATGCCCTCGGCCTCGAAAATGTCAAGCCCGCGGAGAATGGCATGCTGTCCGGCACTGTCGCCGTCGTAGGCGAGGTAGACCATCGGAGCGAAGCGCTTCAGCAGCCGCGCCTGCTCCTGCGTCAGCGCGGTGCCGAGGGTGGCGCATACGCCGGTCACACCAAACTGGGTCAGAGCCACCACATCCATGTAGCCTTCAACAAGCACGACCCGGTCGAGATGGCGTTCCTTCCGCAGCAGATTGGCCGCGTAGACGCCCAGTCTTTTATTGAATACCGGGGTGTCGGAGGTGTTCAGGTATTTGGGTACGCCCTTGCCCAGGATGCGGCCGCCGAAGGCCAGCACATGACCGTACTGGTCGATGATGGGGAAGATGGCCCTGCTGCGGAACATATCGAAGGCGCGGCGGGGCTTTTGGGTACCGTCGGGGAGTGTTTCGGCCTCCTTGATCACCGTCAGGCCCACCTGACCAAGCTCCTCAAGGGTATAGCCTGCAGCCTGCAGGTGCTTCGTGAGGGTGTCCCAGCCCTCCGGCGCGGCGCCGAGACCGAATTTGGTGATGACGGCATCCGTCAGTCCGCGGCCGTAAAGATAGTCCAGCACGGGCTTGCCGGCGGGGGTGTAGAGTGTTTTGTGGAAGAACTGGGCCGCCATGCGGTTGCATTCCAGCAGCCGTTCGCGCTGCTCCCGCTTTTTGTTGAAGAAGGGATCCTCCTCCATTTCGGGCAGCGGGATATGCGCGCGGTCCGCCAGAAAGGCAACGGCTTCGCCGAAATCCAGTCGTTCGATGGCCATCGTGAACTGGATCACGGTGCCGCCGGCCTTGCAGCCGAAGCAATAGTAGAGCTGACGCTCGGCGTCCACGGAGAAGGACGCTGTTTTTTCGCCGTGAAAGGGGCACAGGCCCCAGTACCTCCGGCCGTTTTTCTTCAGCGGGACATAGCCGCCCACCAGCTCAACGATATCGACGCGGGCACGCAGGTCATCCAGAAAGGTGTCGGGATATCTTTTCGACATGCTTTGCTCACCTTCCTCTTTTTTCGCCGCCGAAGCCGCTTTTCCTGCCTGGGGCCGAAAAGTTCACGCGGTCTTCAGGCTCATATGGGCCCGGAAAAGCCGGAGGGCACGAAGTGACGGCGGAAATCGTTGATGGCAAAGCGGTCGGTCATGCAGGAGATATAATCCGCCACGGCGCGGTCGATGCCGTCCCGGTAGCCGATGAGCAGAAACTCCTCCGGCATTTCGTTCGGATGATTTTTGTAGTGGTCGAACAGGGCGCGGATCACATAATCGCAGCGGGTCTCCTCGGCGGCGCGCCAGCTGTCGCGGTAGACCTTGTCAAACATGAATTCCCGCAGGGCGTCCATGGCCTGCTGCACCATCGGGCTCATCTCCAGCATGGGCTTGCCCTCGCTGTTGTTCACGATGTCGGTGATCATCAGGTTGATGCGGCTGCTGTGGGTGGTGCCGAGAATGCGGATGCAGTCCGCCGGCAGCTCGAATTCCTTCAGGATGCCGCCGCGGAGGGCGTCGTCCAGGTCGTGGTTCAGGTAAGCGATGCGGTCGGCACGGCGGACGCACTGGCCCTCGAGTGTGGCGGGGAAGCGTTTGCCACTGTGGCACTCGATGCCGTCGCGGACCTCCCAGGTCAGGTTCAGCCCCTGACCCTCATGTTCCAGCACCTCCACCACACGGCGGCTCTGTTCGTTGTGCCGGAAGCCCTCGGGCAGCAGCCTGTCCAGGGTGGCCTCGCCGGTGTGGCCGAAGGGTGTGTGGCCGAGATCGTGCCCCAGGGCGATGGCCTCCGCCAGGTCCTCGTTCAGCCGCAGCGCCCGGGCGAGGGTGCGGGCCACCTGCGCCACCTCCAGCGTGTGGGTCAGGCGGGTACGGTAATGGTCTCCCTCCGGCGCCAGAAAGACCTGCGTCTTGAATTTCAGCCGGCGGAAGGATTTGCAGTGGATGATCCGGTCGCGGTCACGCTGGAAATCTGTGCGCATGTCGCAGGGCGTTTCAGCGGTCTCACGGCCGCGGGATTCGCAGCTTCTGACAGCCAGGGGGGAGAGACGCTCGCACTCCTCCCGCTCCAGCCTTTCCCGTACAGTCATAAAGGACCTCGCTTTCCGTGGTCGGGCCTGTAAGAAATCACTTGCCTATGAATAATACACCGCGGAAGGGTCAAAATCCTGCAAGCCCCTGTCCGGAGAGGCGAAAAAAGGCGAACAAAAAGACCATCCGGCACAAAACCGGATGGCGGAAAGGACGGAATATCATTCATCCGCGGGGATGTATTCGCCGTAGATGAACTCGTGCAGGGCCTTCACATTCTTCGGGAAGTTGTTCTTCGGGCCCATGTACACCACCGACTGGTCGTTGATGGTCTTGTAGGAGTACGCGCCGTCCATCGGGATGCGGAACTGCTCCAGCAGCTCCTCGTCCGTCTGCGCGCGCTCAATGAGGCCGGAATTCAACAGTCCAAGGCCCAGCGTCATGATGGTGGAGGCGTTCAGATTGGTGTTGACATAGCTCAGGGACACGTCGATCAGGTCGAACAGGGTGTCAACGGTCATGTCCTGCAGCACCTTGCGGAGCAGCAGCTGCATCAGGTTGCGCTGGCGCTTCGTGCGGGCGAAGTCGTTGTCGATCTCGCGGAGACGGGCGTACATGACGGCCTGCACACCGTCCAGATGCTGCACGCCGGCCTTGCGCTCCAGCGCCACGCGCTCCGAGCCGTCGGTGTTGTCATACTTCGGGGGATGCTTGCGCAGGTAGGTGTTGATGGCCGAGGCCTCGGTCTTGGTCAGCTCGATGTCGATGCCGCCGATGGCGTCGATGATGGAGGCCAGGCCGTAGAAGTTGATGGCCACATAGTACTGGATGTTCAGTTCAAAGTTGTAGTTCAGGGTCGCCATGGCGCGCTGGCCGCCGCCGTGGTTGGCATAGGCGTTGTTCAGGCGCGTCTGGTTCCGCAGGCCGTACACGGTCAGATAGATATCGCGCAGGAAGCTGGTGATCTTGATCTCGCCGGTATCGGTGTTGATGGACACGACCATGTTCACATCGTTGTGCTGCAGGCCCTCGTCCAGATCCTTGTCGCGGGTATCCACGCCGATCAGCAGGATGTTCACGATATTGTCCGGCAGATTGGTGTTCAGGCACAGATTGTTCACATCGATGGTGTCGTCGATCTCCAGATCGAGCGCGTCCAGCGCCTCCTCCTGGGTCGAGGACATCTCGAACACGGCCATGGCTTCCTCTTCCTCGGCCAGCTCCTCTTCGGTCAGCTCCTCGTCGGTGATGTCCTCGATGATCAGGTCGTCATCGAAGGAGAGCTCCGTATCGCTCTCGGCGAAGGCGGGGAACACGAGGGTACTCATCAGCAGCGTCAGCGCCAGCAGGACGGAAAGGACGCGTTTGCTCGTTTTCACAATGGGATCCTCCTTAACGGATTGGTGCGTTGCCAACCTATTATAAAGCACACGGCGGGAATAATCAAGAGCGGGAAATTGTAAAACCGGGGGAGAACGGTTGCCTGAGTGTTACTGCTCAGGCCCGGCAGATGCCGTTGCTGTTTGATGGTCTGCCCGCAACAATTTTATATGGCGTAGCGCATTGTTGACTTAAGTCTTGCGCCTGCGCGTTATCTTACAGGACCGTACCCGGCGCCGCCTCGCTCCATCGGGCTAAGCGGTCCGGCTGCCGACACGACCGATATGGAGGCCGAGCCGGGGCGCGCA